>Ga0224511_10004531_pt1 | contig 10553 bp, 9 predicted proteins | sample SF_May12_sed_USG_2_FD_169988 | JGI IMG/M metagenome (GOLD analysis project Ga0224511, IMG submission 169988) | Sediment microbial communities from San Francisco Bay, California, United States - SF_May12_sed_USGS_8_1 | ecosystem: Environmental > Aquatic > Marine > Sediment | place: USA... | reverse complement strand
CCTTAGCTGTCAGGGACAACCCTTACCTTATGATGGTTCAGGTATATAATAGAATGGAGATCAAATGAAGAAATTTTACGACTGAGACGTGAGTTTGTTGTATACCTAGTTACCGCAGTGGCTTTACAATACTGTTTTGTGGGTTGAGTTTGCTTCTTGATAGAAAGTCTTTGAAATCATTGTAATGTAATGTATACAGCTGTAAAACACATTTCATAAAACTGCATATAATTGGCATTATTGTACTTAGGGTGATCTATTCTGATCAACTGTAAATGTTGTTGGACACCTTATGTAACTGTCTAAATAGGTTTGTTTCCAAAGGTGAGCTGCGGTTTTGGGATCATCATTTGGGAACCAGAAAATCATTCTTTCAAACCCCATTTAGATTCTATACCAGAAAACAACTTTTCAGCAAGGTAGCCGTAGGTAGGTAGACATAGGTAGGTAGACGTAGGTAGGTAGATGTAGGTAGGTAGATGTTGGTAGAAAGGTCAGAAAATCTCAAAATTTTGTTTTCATTTGTGTTCATCAGCTATCTGTGCCTGGAAATAGTGAAAGGGGAGATTGTTGAGCATGCTTAGCACACTGGGAACTGCCATTTTTGAGCCAAGGAGCCACATTCAACCCCTGTGCTGCAGTTTGGGCCACACCAGGGCTGGCTAGATACAAGTGCATGGTTGTATTGTAGGAAGGCGGTGGCTATATCTGTATCATAAACAGAGATTTAAATAAACCGGCGAAGGAATTACCAAGATGGCCAGCCAGAAAGAAACGAGTTTCGCCAAGAGTGAAAAGCATGGAGGAACTAATGCTGGAAGAATCTATCAGACGCAACGCCAGAAATAGTCACATGGTTCCTGATCTAAAGGTTCAAGGAGAAAATGCCCCTGGCTATCAGGTATAGTGTAATATAATATAGTGTAATATACATAGTATAGTGTAATATACATAGTATAGTGTAATATAATATAGTGTAAGATACATAGTATAGTGTAATATAGTATAGTGTAAAATAATATAGTGTAATATACATAGTATAGTGTAATATAATATAGTGTAATATAGTATAGTGTAATAAAGTATAGTGTAATATAGTATAGTGTAATATACTATAATATAGTATAGTGTAATATAATATAATATAGTATAGTGTAATATAATATAATATAATATAATAAAATATAATATACACTTTCACCGCTACCAGACAGGACGCTTGATTTAAGGCCTAAATCCAGAGATCTCTGTTTCGATTCCCAGTTCTGACGTTACTTTGACCATCACCCTCATCAATCATCATTCTCAGATTAGGTTCACAATTTTATATCAAAGTGGTGTGCTGGCGCTAGAGAAAGGTCTGCTAATGATGCACTATGGGATATTTGGAGGCAATAATCTATGTTATCTTTACCGTTCCCTGTCAGATTACATGGTCAGCAGTTATATTCCCACCGTCTGGTTTCCCAATGTTCTGCAGAGAACGTAACTCTCTGGTTGCTTCTCTGTCTTACATTCATTGCTGCAATCAATATCAGACAGGGGTGAAATAACACAATGCTTCCTATAAACCTAGCATTGAATCAGGGACCTCAAGTTGATTTTGCCCTCTTTGACCACATGCACCTTGGCTTCATCGATTCAAGGGAGAAGAAGTTACTTAGTGGGTAGCACACTCGGCGATGGACAAGGTGATCCAGGTTCGACTCAATGTTTGTGCATCATTTTTTGCCCTCTCTCTGGTTGGCTTTAGATATTAAATAAAGAAGGCCCATTCATAGAGTACCAACTCTAAGGGGGTCTAAGCCATTGATCGCCCTGAAAAACGTCATTGCATTGTAGTGATGCCATCCATGTTAAGCACGATAATTTTGATTTCACGTCATCCATCATTCATCCTGTTACAGTGTAAATGGGAAAAGCTGAGGCATTTACCTGACATTCACATAATGGACACCCATGAAAGGCAGAGTAAGATGAGTGTTTATAATGACGCAGATGCCAGCTTCGTCATGTCTCGAGTTGATGAAATCCTCCGCTCCGAAGGTTTTATGAGACCTAATGGCAACTGTAATACAGACAGCTGGTCACAGACTGTGAGTCATTACAGCTTCTAGTAGGTACTATTCACAACCTAAAGTCAGTTGAAAGCTAGGATGTATTGTATTGCTTGGAGCAGTGACATATGTCACTGATGGAGGTATACGCATACTTTTTAATTAATTTTTCCATATATTTATTTTAGATTTCACTGCCTCCACCCCGCGAGAGCTCAGATTCTTCTGGACAGAATTTTCTTCATCAAGTTCTTATTGATGATGACTTTCTTACACGTGAGGGAAATTTTCCCACTGGATTGATGACAGGAGACAGGGGAGACAACCAGAGAAAGCGAGCTGGTGCCGGGGCTTCCCTGAGAATTTTACGAGCTCGTCGGCGTAGATTCTGAACCCTGTTTCACCATCATCTGTTTATTTTACTCAATAATCCCATCTGGTGCCTGTTCTGCCTAAAATTAAGCTTTGGTATGCTGTATCTTGCGTTAAAACATAATGCATAATGATGTCATGTTTGCATTTTAGCAAGCTGTTTTCATAAAACAAATTTCGTTTTTTCTTGCACTTGTCGTGAGAAACCGGCCTACGCCTCATTATATGCAAACATAATGGTGCTAAACTACACGAATCCAAAACTTTGGTCATATGACCAAAATTTTGGATTCATTAGATTTCATCCTGATTTTTAAGATATTTAAAATTGTTTTTATTAATTAGATGGGTAAGACTTTGTTATGTACGACTTCACCAAATTTAGTAGTTTTTCTGATACATGTGTATCTGTTACTGAATACAGTTGAAAGTAAATAAAGATCGCACATTTAACTTTTATACTATAAATTTAGCCTGTTAATAGCAACAATTTGTAGCAACTTGCGACTGCCAGTTTAAAGTTTTCTGATACTTGAATGGGTATAGGTCATCCCTTGGCGATTAGCCTGGTGGGGGAGTGGTTGGTCGAGAGCTAAAGTGTAATGGAAATGGTGTAACTGGCTTATGTGCATCAATCTTGTCCAGGTGCATGATAGCACTGGGCTTGTAACCGTGAGAGTCTTGGTTTGAATCCAGGACACGGTTAGACACCATTATGAGCATTAGCTATTCACATTTGCTCTAGCTCCCATCGTTCCAACAAGCCTCAGGCTTAGGAGGTCCGTTAAATAGGATGGCCAAGTGCCCATGTGGTATTTTAATATCGATTTGAAGCCGTTTATTACAGGCATATCAGAAAGCAAGCAGAACAGAAACGTAGAAGGACGAAGTCTGCTGGCCTGACTAGTTTGCCTGGTTGGGATGCTAGTCCACTCGATGGAAGGAAGTCACAGAGAGAACATCGAATCAAACCATGGACAGAGGAAATTCCAGTAATAGAGAAACCTAAATCAGCAGCAGAAATCACCAGTAAGTGGAAATATCATGCAGGCAACAGAAGGGATGGTTTAATGGATAGCATACTGTGGTTAGTACCTAAAGTCATCTGTGTAACTTTGAGATTTGGGTGCCACTCTGTTCGTTTTCCTTGTTGGTTTCGATTTTAGTAGGCCGTAGGCCCTTCTTTTTCACATAGAGGAACCTTTTCTATGTGGAGTTTATTATCTTGGAAACAAGCTGTTGGCCCAATTTGTGTAAAGGAAAAAAATGATCTCATCTTATCCCAAATTGATATATGTGCAGACAATCCCAGATTTCTGTCTATGAGGATGTATACAGGTGACTTAGCGTGCGGCAGGGGTTGGAGGCCCAGGGCCCAGCATTATGCCGCAGACTCATGACTCAGCTGGCGCGCGTGCCTGGCTAGTGTATAATAGCGAGCTCTATGGTTTTGTTCACAGAGGAACTTAAGAAGAAAACCACCCACTTTAAGAAAATGGTTGAGGCTGAAGAGACCTATCAGAAAGAGAGATTGGCTGAGATGAATGCTATCAAACAGATTAAGGATTTCAAACCGATCACCATCGTGGTAAGATAACTCCTTGAGCTTGTGTCATACAGACTGATAAATTTAAACATCATCTTTTGGTCTTTTTACTTCACTGGGTACTCGATAGCAGTCCACAGCTAAAACCTCACATTCACAATGGAATAGCGGAATAGTTCAGTGGTAGAGCAATGGGTTTACGACTGCAAAAGCGTGGGTTCAAATTCCGGTCAGGGCGCCCCATTGTGAATATGAGCACCTTGATTTAATCCTAGCTCAAAACAAAAACAAGCCTTACTATGAGGCAGTCAATTGATACATCTACATGCTTCTGGTGCTTGATTCTAACTGGTAAAAGGTCCGTGTATGCTGCCTTGGCTTGTGATATTCGTGGCATTCAATAAGTTTAAGTAATGATTTTGCGTTATCCGATTAAATGATTTGCTGGCGGTTTTTTGAATAGTTTTTATCAGCAATGTCACTGGATTACTGCCATCATGGTGATGAGGTTTTCTAATTAGTTTATCGTGATTTATGGTGTCAAAGGCTACACTCAAGTCTATGAAAATACCGAGGTTTTTTGTTTTAATTTTTTGAGAATGATTGAGGCTGTTAATTTGATTAATAAGGGGGATAAATGGATTACCTGTTTCTGTCTTTCTCCATCATGTGTGCAGCAAGTACGGTTTCTACACATTCTTAATTCATCAATTCACTACCCAGCCCAGTGATATCAGTAATTCCTGCCCATCTAGGTGATAAGTACTCAGCTGAGACATTGCTCCACCTCAGATGTGATTTCTTCTCTTCGGTCTGAACCGAATCTTCTCTCTGTTATCTATGACCATGAAACCTGCACTTATAGTGATATTGCCGGTAAGTCTCACCGGTTATAATAAAACGCTTTAGTGGTTTACCTCTGTATAATACTAGCATAATGTATGTGCACTTTGAGGATTGTCTATCCATATATTTCATTGATATAAAGAAATGGATAGACAATCACCAATCTCAAGGTCAAGCAAACTGATTCACATGTGTCATCTTAAATTGGATGTAAACTCTGTAGGAATCACAACAATCATATCACGAGTTGTCTTATCCTTTTTCACAGGGTAAATCAACTGCTATTTAGCATCCAGTCACTACAAGGAGTTGTTCTCCTTTTCTACAGTATTTAGAATTGTCCTGGTTTGATGATATCTGTACGCAATGAGATTGCCGGCGAGGTCAGCCATGTACTACGGACTGAGCCATATATGCATATCACTGACCACTGCTAACGTCATGTAAAATTAACATTCTTATAGCTTATCATGTTCTGTGTAGCTTCTTTTGTTTCAGAGCTCATGGGAGATAAATTAGCAAGCATGGGGGAAGGAGTAAAAGCAGAAAGAATAATAATAATCTGCCCTGGTGGACCCGGGCATATATTCTTCTTACACAAACAGATTGTCACTGCAGCTAAAATAGCGAAAAGTAATGATATAAAATGGTATGTGGTATAAAATAGTGACCAATCAAATCCCATCTACAAGGCCTAGTTTTAAAACCTTGACAAAAGGACACTAGATTTGTTGATAAGGCTGCGAAGGGAGGGAATTTGAGAACACATCGTCAGTTGGTCAGTCGGTTGGGTGGTGCTGGTGAATCAGCCTAAGTTTTCATTTTGGTCACTGCGGTTCACGAAATAATTTTCCAATGTGTAATCCAACAATTCATAAGACAGCGGTAAAATTTCTAGTTAGACATAACATTTTTCATCCCAGGCAAAGTAAAAGTATTACCTTTCTCTCTCGTAGGGTAAAGAAGCCGCCATGGTCATTGCCTTGTTCAATTTTCCATCATTTACATATTTGCTAGTGACTTTTCCTGCAGGTTCTTGAAAAAGCTTGGCAGCTTGTTGAGTAAAAGAGATGGTAAAGTCACCAGTGTGCTTATGGGTGGATCTGATCTGGTGACCTCTTTAGATGGAAAGGAGGTAGGACTGAGTTTGCCCTTGACCTATTTATTGAAATCAGAATTCATCCAACGTAAATAAAATCTACATATTATTGACCACCCTCGGCTCACCTCTGGCAAATATAGGGCATGCAGAGTCTGTTACCAACCGCTGGTGTACTTGAAGATCATGCCTACTTTTAGCAGCATTTTAGCAGTAATATTCGCATGCCACCCATGTAAACACCCCAGCGGTAATGATGAAAAACCACGTATCACCCGGACTCTCTATGTGAACCCGTTATAAAGTTAATGGCTGTGGAGTGATGTGAAGAAACAGTACTAATCCTTCCTTCACCCACCCCTGCCACGTGCTGAAGAGCCAGATCACCTGACTAAAAATTCTCTTTGATGAATTAGGAGTTGCCTACTCCATAACTAATGCCCTCTGAAGCATGCAAATGTACAAAACAGAAATAGGTCTGCACCGAGAGGTCCTTTATATTATACAGCTCAGCAGCATTCAATTGTTGATGTTTTTACCTTAGTTTTCCATTCATCTGTAGGTTTTTGAAGCCATGGAGAATGCACTGCATACCAAAGCTCGCGTCGCCTGTTTACCAGTAAATCCAATCACAGAAACTGAAGTTGCCATTGTGGAAAGCATTTTCTGCTCAACAGACAAGTATATGAAACTTTTCTTTCCATCGAAGGATTATCTACGTTAAAATGATCAACACACAGTCACTGTTGTGTGATCAGGGATATAGGCATGTATGTCGCATAACTTCACAAAGTGAGCGAACTGTTGAGTGTGAGCTTCTGCACACCTGAAACATAGTACATCGACGGAATAGGCCCGGATAGGTGTTTTTAGACACGCTGTTCTTTTTTGCCTGTATGAGCTTTGCAAATGCATTGCGCTGTTCTAACAATCGGATTGAGGTCTTCTCCTAACTCCTGAAATGTCTTGTCGCAGAAGTCCCCGATCGAGGAGAATGTGGAATTGTCCCACTTGGTCTGGCCAGACAAACGTAATTGGCTATCTGTTCTGATTTAATCACAAACGCATTTTATTTATTGGCATCAGTTGATTTACATGTTGGCCGCTTACAACCATTTTTATCAAATAAACCGGCAACGCGCATGCAACAGCAACGTATAACTTTTATGCATGCCTGTCTTGGACTGGTCTTGCTATGTCTGCATGAGTGTACCTTCATGGGTTGCGTGCTCTACATAATCTGTCAATATATCATTGGATACGTACTTAATGCTTGTAAGGTATCGAATATCTAAACAATCAGCAATTTTTTTATGAGTTTTATTTTAATGATACAAAACATGACCCTGACATTCATGCACACAGTGTCAGATCACATAACCTTATAAATACATACTAACTACTACCAAACTAAGTTAATCTTCATACTAACACACTACCAAATTAAGTTAATCTTCAAAGTGTAACATTCAAGACAAGCATAATGATGACATATACGACCTTGTGTTACTGAATCAACAACCGCTAGCTACGGTGTGCCATAATTTAATCCAATGGTGCTCTTTATGAAATAGGTTTAGAGTCCACAGTTGCCGATGTCACTCATTAGATGGACTAACTTATATTGTAGTTTGTCTTAGTTTTAAACCAGTTTTTATAGCTGCCAGTATCAGACATGCGTTAAAAGTTCTGCCTCTATGGGGTGACGCGTATCATCTATTCATACTTCTATTCGATCACTATAATTCATCATAGCCAACCGATGACCGTGATGTCTTCTGCACACAGGTCCTTACGTTTTTCTCAGTAGCTGACGTAGTTCATATAGAGAGCTAGACTATCAGGAAATAATCCTCCTCCTCAGGTCTGGAGTTGGCATTCTTGTTCATGGCCTGAAACAGAGTGGTATAGTATGTTCAGTAGTTAGAGTGTGAACAGGATCTCAGTGCTAGAGTGCTGGGCTAGCAACCGTGAGAATCTCAGTTCGAATCTCTGTCATAGTAGACTGGTAAGCTCCCGCTGTGAGTATGAGTTCCACATTCTATTCTCCGCTCGAAACAAAAACAATTCTTATGAGAAGGGGCGTTGATACTGGCCCACCGATGGTACGCCATCCATAAGCCATAACTAGTGAACAACGGGGATCTAACAAAGCAGCTTCATCATGATGGTGAGGACACAATATGGGAGAAAAGAACATCCTGGGTAATAAATATTTATCAAGTTGAAGATCTATACGCTATAATTATTCCCGTTACCAGAATTGGTACAGAAATCAACCAGATCCATGTACAGGGTGATTTCACAAGTACAATTTTCTGTACAAATATTCGAAAATAAAGAGAAAGCTAAGGGAGCTTACCGCTTTTCCCTTGTTCTTGTTAGGTTTCTTTTTGTTAACTCTTTTCTTCTGTATTAGCTTCTTCTTATCTACTATATATTAGAAGTAATTACAGGGGTTGAAGCATGATCTATGGCTGACACACTTTTGGGGTTGTGTTCCTCATTTTTAAAGGGTGGCAACTTAGTAACCTGGTAGTGGCAGGACTGAGCGTTGACCCACATGTTCCTATTCTCCCGCTCATTGGCACAGTTTTCAGGCTTAATATGTCCATGAGTGTTGGAGTCAAGCATAATGAATTGAAGGAAGAATCCTATACCAAATGTGGTTGTACATTCATGTCGTCTGCAAGGCCATAAGGCAGACCAGTTTTAGCACAGAAGTGTAAGTTAGGCTGTCCCTTGGTCTATGTTTGTGCCAGAAGTAGTTGTCGGAGAACCATTTTCTATCAGTAACAATGTAATTGAGGTGACCAGGGTGCCACTCCTCTTCTTCACTGCCTTCACCTTCCCCAGGTAAAAGGAGAGTCGCGTGCCCATTTCCTGCTGGGTGAACAGAGAGAACTATTGAAAGCTGTCTTGAACCTGGGACTTTTAGTGCCAGTGAGGAGCACTCTAATCACTCAGAGGATTGAAGTGAATATGATCGTTACCCTTTTTCCCTTTTGTTTTCTTTCCTCCAGATTTGTTCTTGTTGGGTTTTACTGACTGTACTGCCGGGATGACTTCACCGAGTGGGCCATTCATAACTTGTAGGGGTTGGGTTGGGTTGAAGCCAGTAGGCAATCCATTGCCAAAGAAGCCTTCAGTTTGAGGAATGATCACTCCTGTAGCAGTATGAGGAATCATGGATGGTGTTTGGGAAGGTTGCATCATCATTCTATGATCCATCTCTCTTCCCTGCTTGTGTGAGTTGGCGAACTCTGCATCAAATCCTACACTTGGATCACCTGCAAGTTAAACACAATGTTTAACAGACATTCGATAAAGCCCCTAGTCGCTGGGCCTATATGCTGATGTTCATTCACGAAATCCATGGACAAATATTCGCGCAGTGATGATGAATGACAATCAAGTGTCTCCATACGGGGTCAAACCTAGAGCTCTTGAAACAAGATATTCACTCAAGGTTGATCTCATGTCATTTTGTTGTCAGGCAGGAAACCTCACAGCAAGCTATGATAATAACTGCACTAACATCCAGTGGTCATTTCTAGACACCTCCGATATCTCAGAGGTCTTCTCAAAAACCCGAGCCTTGTTGACTGTTGATCGACAATCATTCGTCTCGGTTACATATGGACTTTTGTTGTCTATAAAGTCGTGCGTAAACCCAGCAAGAGGATTGTGCAAGCTCTTGAAGATTGGAGAATGCTTTTATACAACAGTGAGAGATAACTGATTAGGTCAGTTGATAGGGCGCGGGCCTTGAGATGCAAGAGCCTGGGTTCAAATCCTGTCCCAGAATCATGATGGTGTCTTATTACAAGTGTGAACTCCTCACTTCAATTCTAGATAAAAACAAACCAGAGTCCGGGGCAAGACTAGGGTCACATTTTGTTTGATGTTATGATTGTATAATCAATCCCAGAGCAGCATCTTTATTGTTTTTGAGGTGTGTATGAGCTAGAGTGCTAGAGTTTGCTGAGCACAATTCCTCTGAAGTATTTAGGGTTAGAGGGATAGATCAGCAGTAGTGCACTGGGCTCGCAAGAACCTGGGTTCGAATCCCACCCACAGAGGGCTCTCGTTGTGAGATTGAGCTGCTCACTTAAATTCTAGCTCTAAACAAAAACAAGCCTCATCATGCGGTGGAATGTTGATACTGAACTGCTTGTGATGCTCCATGCTAAAACGAAGGCACTAAACAAATATCTAAACCAGTCACTTCACTACAACAGTGAGGTCATTCAGAGAAAAACAATGGAGAGGACAACTCTGAATACTTACCGGTTATATCAATTACAACGTTATTATCCTCAATCTCATCTCGACAATCTACAGGAGGAGGGGACACAGTCTTATTCTCTTTTTCTGGAATCAGCTCAATAGGAAATACGTAAGTCGCATGGATATACGATAAAGACGAAATCAAGGACGAATGGACAGACATTTTTCGCCAGAATAAAATTCACTGGAATCGCTTAAGTTCAAAATAATTCAAGCAAAAGAGAACGAAACAATCAATAAAAATGAATAAATCAATCAATTGATCATTCAATTAACCCATTGATCAATCAATCAATCAATCAATCAATCAATCAATCAATCAATCAATCAATCAATCAATCAA
>Ga0224511_10004530_pt1 | contig 10553 bp, 5 predicted proteins | sample SF_May12_sed_USG_2_FD_169988 | JGI IMG/M metagenome (GOLD analysis project Ga0224511, IMG submission 169988) | Sediment microbial communities from San Francisco Bay, California, United States - SF_May12_sed_USGS_8_1 | ecosystem: Environmental > Aquatic > Marine > Sediment | place: USA... | reverse complement strand
ATGTTTATGGGGAAAAGTATTCAGATTCCAATATTCAGTTCGGAAATTCGGCCACCTAGAAAAAAGGGTTAATAGCATGGTATAGTCTACAGTTATTTAGAAAGATTCTGGTAAAGGTTTAATACAATGTTACGGCCGTAGCTTACACCAACAGATATTTTGAATTGAAATACGCCATCTTAACGTCATAGCTATTTACATTGTTGTTGCCTCACTGTGCAAACTCAAAAATGTATGTGTTACACATTAAATTCAAATGCAATTTCGTCAAAACAATTCATAATTAAATCTATGTCAAAATACGCAGCTACGTAAATTTCGAATAACTTCATTCAATGGTATGACGTCAGTACTTTTATAACTTCGTGACGTTGTGACGTTCTGACGTTACATGAAAAGTTGACGTCGATGTCAAAGAAACTGAACAGAAATGTAAAACAACTCACTTACACAGGAAATAAAATGTATGTTTGCTTTTTTCTCTCCTCATTGTTTATATTTTTATAAAAAAAAAGATATTATAAAAAATACACGGTTTATTGTACTTTTATTAATTAATTAATTTAATTTGAATTGTTTGTTCGAAAAAAATAAGATTAAAATATTTACATTCTTATTTACTTATTTATTTTGTATTTTTTATACAAAGGTTATAAAAAGTTGCGCTAGGTAAGAAATGCCTAGAGTAAAAAAGGAAAAACACAACCAGAAAGGAAGGTCACCTAACGTACCACCAGACCGGGGCAAACAGCCACCGGCGGCAAATAGACCAGACAAACAAAAACCAGCGAGACAGACGCCGGCCCCCGGAAGGAGCGGTGCAAGGAAGACCGCGGTCAGCAAAGGGCAGCAAATAGAGACGCATGAGGAATTGACACGTGTGCGCCCCAAGTCCCTTCATCCGGTATCGGATACTCGAAGCCGACAGCTGAGTAGAACAGAGTTCCGCCCATTAAAAGAAACAGAAAGTAAGCAACCAACTGAAAGTCGGCCACTCAAAGAAACCGAAAGTCGGCAACTCAAAGAAACTGAAAGTCGGCAACTTAAAGAAACCGAAAGTCGGCAACTCAAAGAAACCGAAAGTCGACAAATGAAAGAACCCGGAAGTCTGCAACTTAAAGAAACTGAAAGTCGGCAACTCAAAGATACCGAAAGTCGGCAACTTAAAGAAACCGGAAGTGGCAAACTTAAAGAAACTGAAAGTCGGCAACTTAAAGAAACCGAAGGTCGGCAACTCAAAGAAACTGAAAGTCGACAAATGAAAGAACCCGGAAGTCTGCAACTTAAAGAAACTGAAAGTCGGCAACTTAAAGAAACCGAAAGTCGTCAACTTAAAGAAACCGGAAGTGGCAAACTTAAAGGAACCGAAAGCCACAAACAAAAGCAAACCAGAAGTCGCAAACTTAAACCAATCAAAGGTAATCATCTAAAAGATCCCAACGGCCGTCAGGTCACTGAGGCGGACAGTCAACCGGTAGCCGCAGCCGCATCGCATGAACGCCCTGCGGTCTCGGCGCGACGGTCCAGTCGGACTCTGTCTCATACCCGGGAGTCGTATGTGGATATTCTTGGGAAACAGAAGGCGAAAACAAAGAGAAGAAATTCAATTTATTACTCAAAAACAGTAAGTATTTTAAAACTAAGTTTTATAAATAATACTTATTTGTCACTTATAGTAATCACAGAAGTTTTGGCACAAATTGAAACGTTTTCATTAGCCTCTTGTTTTTATAAATTGAAAATAATGACACAAAGTCAATATAGTATTACATAAATTATTACAAAGCCTAATTTACAACTGTATGCAGTTCTTCTACTTAGTTTGCAAACTCACCTTTTTAATGGGTTTAGAAATCATACTAAAGTAAAACAAACATTGTGGTCGTTGGTTAAAATTAGTGTCGATCGTGTCACCAGGACAAAAAGTGAACTAAAATTCATTCAGTGGCCTAAAATGAACAATAAACGGTTTTGTTAGCACACATTATCGGCATGGTTTATCAGCGATGTTCAGCGTGACAAGGTACGTGGGTGTGCGAGTTATCCCCCTTTTCCTTTTGCGCACTGCGTACTTCTGCAGTTTTCTTTTGCCTACTGCGTTTTGCTTTTAATTTACTTATATAGACTAAATCTTAAGATGATTATTTTATTAAATAAAAACACATGCACCAGGGATGCAAGAGTGTGAAAAAAACTAAGGTTTCTATGATTGTAAATAACACGTAATATGTTGTATGACAAAAAAGCAATTTAAATCTATATTTGAGCTCTGCGTAACAAAAACAACAACATTATTTTGCGAAATGCGTACCGGCCCTTTTCGAAATGCGTACGACATTACACACGCAAAATATACATGTAATTGTTTATTTTCCTTAAAAAATACGTTATACCGAAATATTGAGAAGTAACAACGTTTGTAAATTTTGCTTGTTGGTTAACACTAATATTATAACTAAAAATTGAGGGGATGTAATGAGAGGCGGGGTCCACCCTCGTGGTATCGGTTGTTGATATATCGGGCGCGAACAGCTGGCCTCTAGTCGCACTTATCGCTGTCGTTATACAATCACTATGTCCTTCGGAAGACAATTTTACGCGATTAATTGGTTTATTTATTAAATTATTTATTTATTAGTGTCTGGTCGCTGTACATCAATAAGATAAACTTAAATAAGTTCCAGGCAACTAAATGCGCAGTCGGTCTTATTGGAGGAACCAGCCAGACACATTATTGTGGCCGTTAATGTGAAAGTTATTGAACTACATGTACCACGACTACATATTTTAAAGATCCATTTTAGTATGATAACAAGGGTCCTTCTCCTAACAAATCAAAATGCTGATATTGTTGTTTGTATCTGGAAATATTATAAAGCCATGAAGATTGTACTAAAGATTTACTGAATATCGATGTCGTTTGCAAAGTTAATGTTCTATATGGTTTGTTTAATTTATTGCTTCCATTATATTTGTTGTAATACAAAGCGCTCGTGTTTCCCAGTAAAAGACCATTGATATTGTAAAATCTTAAAAGATCGAAAACACAGTATCAGCATTTACTTAATACAATAATCAAACATAATTGCATGTGGTTAAAACAAAGAAGTTCGTGTTTAAGCATGTAAAGCATTAACAAAACACAAACAATAAAATATATTACTGAATGAAATTAATGCAAAACGCCAACAACAGCAAATTACGTCATAATTATAAATAAAGAAGAAAAGAACAGAAAAAATAATTGAAGGTATTTAAAACATCAGACAAGAAAAATTGATTGAAGGTACAACAACAGACAATGGTGAAACAGATGTCTATATCATTGTGGCCGTCCCGTCACCGGGACTCTGCGCGATAAATACGCGATAAACGATGAATTATTGATAGCAGGTACAAACAAATTATCGCCGACCGTTATTAAAAATGCATGATGGGTCCGTTTGATGATTCGACAATAAGATTTGTTTTCTGACAGTGTTAATGAAAGTTTTGACCAGCTCAGGTCATTCTATGATAGGCCTGTCAATAGTGATTTTGTTTGAGTTGATGTAACGAAATGAAAAATAAAGTGATTGACAGTAATGTGGATATAAACGTGTCGTCAGATACCCGGAAGTAATTAAAATCGATAACATAGACAATGGTCAATTAAATTGTTTAGTGTATTGTGAAAGACGGACTTTTGATGTTTATATGGAAAACGTAAACCATTAAATACTTTAAAGTGTGTGTGAAAAGACGTAATGATGTCTTACGATAAACCTCAGACGCTTTTTCGATCAAAATCAGTGTGCACCAAGCCCATTCACTCCGCGCCGGTGTTAAGATCTAGATCACCGATTAGCGTACCAACGCGAAAGCGAGCGAGTGCGTCCATGGACAACATACTTGTGCACCTGTCTCGGGAGAGTTTGGAGGAGTGGCTTCCGGTCGGTGCGCGGCTCCACCGTACCGAGGAGATCCAGTGTCTCATTCTCCCCAACTCTGACGTCATACAACAGCTTGTTCAGCAGGCCGTGAATGGCTGCAGCCAGCAAACTGACGTCAGTACAAATGGGAGAAAGCAAAACAAAAAAGCTATTGCCCCAAGAAAACTTGAATTTTTGACTTCGAAAAGCACTAAGGCAAACTCCAATGGCGTTGCACTGCAGAAGTCCAAGACAGTGGATTCCTTCGCACAGGCTCGTCAGCTGCAGTCTCCGAGTTCACCGGAAATCAAGGATGGCGTTCAGCTGCGACGCTGCCTCTCCCTGTACGAGCGTCAACGGACTCCTCACTCCTGCTACCACAAGGACCACGCGCACGAGTGCGAGGCCAGGTCGCCACGTGCCAACAACTCACCTCGACCCTCCTCCGCTATGAGCGGGCGACCCACCTCATCAAGAGGCCGGCTCAAGTCGACTGACAGCTCATCTTCACAGCCTTCTACACCAGTTTCGAACGGAAACGGGATACACATGCATAAGCCTACGGAATCAAAATCGTTAAATAAAGCCAATACTCATGGCACGCAAAACAACAGCAAGTTACGTGGATCCTTAATTCCACGACCAATACAAAGGTCACCGACGTTCCGAAGAAGGGCCAATACTGTTAACGGCCCAGTACATGCTCCTCTTGCTAACGGTAGCGACAAGACGTCATCGCGTAGCTCTTTGTATGCGCTCTCGGTACCGACAACGCCAATAAACGGCAGTCTACCTAACTGTTCGCTTCTAAGCGTATCCGGATACGCGTCCAGTCAGTCATCTCTGGTGTCCGTTAATGGCCAGAATCACTCGGTATGCAGTTTTTGGTAGCTTGAGTAGCCAGCTTACTATATTATAATGCACAAAGCCTGTTTGTACATTGTAAAAATGTTTGTTCTGTGAAATGATTCCTAAATTTTGTGAGTACGGCTTTAGAAACCATTTACTCGCAACAGAATTATGGCTTTAGCTCTAAAATACTGCTAAAACGAAAGAAAACGCCATACAAGGGCGAACAATCGCAATAGAAACGGGTTTTAGATTGTAGAAAATGTTTACGTGTTTTTCTTAATACAATCGTATTGTATAATTGAAACTGTTTCCGTTTTTTCCCACAGCAAGTGGTTCCGGACGACGAGGACGGCTACCCGGACCCGCGTCCGACGCCCACCGCTAAACACGACATTTGCCGAGCCACCAGCTTCTCGCACGTCGATACACAGGCCCGACAGGTACGGTAAACATCGGTAAACATCGGTTATAACGAACACATCGGAACAAACAAACATACGGATGTTCCTTATATCCGGGTGTTCCCTATTGTTACTGTATAATGAATCCTTATAAGGGACATTTTACACATGTTTGACGAACTCAATTGTGATAAGAAACAATTTAGAATTCTGTTTTGCATTTTAACATTTTTGCATTTTAACACACAAAGAGTTTAAAATACATGTTCTATAAATAACCATGTCTATTTGCATGTATAGATGTGATCCGTGATCATATTGGACGTAAACACAACTTTGTCATGTTTATAATGACCGCTAAACATCTGTGTATGTACATGTAGGCATGCGTGCTATGATAACAACATATATACTTGGGCATGTGATGTTTTTACCATGTGCGTGATCCTTTCAAATATAAAGTGTTGATTATCTTACAATTAAAATTCTTTTATAGAAAATATTAACTCTATCTTTTTATTCAAATGGCACGGGTGCACTTGGGAATGCCGTCTCAAAAATCGGAATAAAAATTGTCTCGTGCCAGCAAATTCTAAATAAAATACTTCAAAATCTAATTAATATTTATATTAAACGCCACATCTGCAGAATGCAACTTCTGGTTTAGGCACGTTCCGTGACTTCTGACAATCAAATTTGTACTGTCGTAGAAACATTGTCACCAGGAAATTCTTAGCATACAGTATTCATTAATATTTTTTGTAGATACTAGATCAATATGATAATTTTTCCATTGTGAAATTGGAACTTTTTTTGGCAGCTTTTTTTTATTTCTTGCTCTTCGCCTTGGCTTTCGTGCAAATACACAACAACGCCTTTACTCTATTTCTTTAATCAACGCATACTATTTAAACACAACGCACGAAGTTTAGACCGCGCAAATTATATACAGTATTTTTTGGCGAAAGTGTTTCTCGCAAACAATCTGATTGAACAACATTATTATGTGTGACCATGTTCCCGCAGACACCTGACGAGCTTCTGGATGACTTTGACCTACTTCTCGAGCACCTGATGCGAGATCTCGTCACTCCGCTCGAGATGGTGCGCTCCATCTACATTTGGGTGACGTCACAGACGCTGCCAGTGACGTCAGCGGTGGGCTTCACAGGAATTGACACACCCAAGGGTTTTCTCTATAGCATCCGTCTTCACAAAGCTACGTTTCCAGAATTGTTTTCGCTCTTGTGCAGGTAACAGCGAGTCACGATTCAATTACATGACAAAATCTTTAATTAAAGCTTAAAACATGCTGAATAGTTCTTAAAATACATATAATGCTTTATTAAAAGGAAAATGTTTGCATCGCTATTTGTTTATATACAATAGTTGGACTGACATTTTCTGTTTGTGAATTTGAAAGTGACAAATGTTATAAATCGAGTTTTAGTTTATGAACTAATGTAATTAGTGTTACCATCAAAAGGTTGCTAAAGTTCTTTCTGTTATATTAGTACTTGATAATTTAAGTATAAAATGTTTGATTTCAGACGGGCGCATATTCCGTGTGTCATTATACATGGCTTAACAAAGAACATCACATACGACGCAGGCGCCAAGGTGACCGGAACTAAGAACAAGGGCACGTGGAACGCGGTACACGTGGACGGCAATTGGCGCCTCGTGCACCCGTTATGGGGGTCACGCGCCGCCCCGGGGTACGCCACCGGCCGCTGGGGCCTCGTCACAGACAGCACCCTGGTACCCGACAACGACGATCCGTGGACGACTGAGAGTGCGCCCATAACAAACGAGTTCTATTTCCTAACTGACCCGGCTAAATTCGTCACGAAATGCTTCCCGGATCACCAGGTCTGGCAGCTCCTGGAAAGCCCCATCTCGAGACCCGAGTTCGAGGACATGCCCTTCTTTCATCCCGCCTACTACGACCTAAAACTGGAGGAGGAAACCAACCAATCGTGCGTAGTTCACACAGAAAACGGCGTCTGTGAGCTCGTCTTTGCCTTCCCGCCAGAAAGGGAAAAACGATACTCGTTCAGTTTCAAATTGCACGCCAGGCGTGAACATGACGTTGAGGGAGAATATGACTTGCAACCACTGCACCGATACTGCTACAGTTATAGGTTCGAAAACAAACAATATTTTCACTTTCGTTTCCCTTATAATGGGGTTTTCAAACTAGATATTTACTGCAAAAATGACAAACGGGCCCTTCTATCGGACTGGGTTGCAGAATACAAAATCATTTGCACAGACACTAATGCAAATGTTAAGCCTTTGCCGATTACGCCGAAAATCGGATGGGGTCCAACGGATGCTCTTGACACTCATGGTATGTCATGCTTGACGCACAAAAACGCCTTGGTGAGCTTGGACGGAGACGACGCAACGTTCATACGGTTCGGTCTCCCCAAAGACAAAAACGTGCGTATTGAGGCAGACCTTGTTACGCTTGGAATGTCACGTGACGCGATGAAGGACCACGTGGCGATGGAGGTGGACGGAGAGACGGCGGCGGTGCAGGTGTCACCCCCGGGGGAGGGAGAGTACGCGCTGCAGGTGTACGTGGTCGATGACGGCCTCCGGACCAACGTTTGCAACTTCCTCATGACGCGCACCAAGATAGTGGAGGTATGCTTGCAATGTGGCTACCTTTGCAATTGTATCACGTAGTCATTTAAATATAGTAACATTATCAATGCATACAAGTATTAAGTATTTGTCGATTTCGAAAATGTAAAAACACACCTCATTATCGCTGTACTGAATGATAATGTTGAAATAATAAGTGGTTAAACTGCACGCACATGCATACACATGTTATAAACAAATTTAATATGTTGTATAACATGTAGTAGATTTATACATAGGTGTGTCTCATTTTTCTACAGTTTCTTAAAAAAAACATTTATTGCAGACTGTCTTTCTCCATTTGCATTTTTTTATATTTAGCATAGATAGTGTTATCATATACAAACTAATGTAAACAATGCACAACGATGAAACTGAACTAAACAGTAAAACCCCTTTTTACGTCCCAGGACCCTGAGCTGGCGGACATCCGGTCGGGGCTGCACGCGGCCATTGATGGCGGAGATGCGGACTCCCTGTCCCACTGGATCGAGCGGTTCACGGAGAAGCGCATGGAAGATCGCGGGGACCTCGTGCGCGCCCGTCGACAGCTTCAGCTGGCAAAACTGAACAGAGGTACTTTGAAATATCCGGTGTCATTTATTTTGGCTAGAGTCAAACTTTTTTCTCTTAAAGCTAATACGGGTAGCCTTTGCGCAATATTTGCGTTAGCATGGTTAAGACTATAAAATAGCCCTACGTAGAAAAAAGACGAGTTGTGTTTCTGCGTAGTCCTTAATAAATGTGGAGTTACCTGCCCCTATCTTAACGTTTATTTTCTCAGCGTTAAAGAAGTATGGAAACCATACTAAGTACTAATACTAGTACATTGTACATGTATTCAACAAATGACTATAAAACTAAGTATGTGTGATATTATAAATATTCTGTGCTTAGACCTTGAGGAGGCCATCGCGCGAAAGGACCTGGACGGCATCGAGAAGGCGCTGCACAGCGTGAGCAGCTCGTCGTCTTTCCGGCGCCACCTGGGGGAGCTGGCCACCAAGGCGGAGGCCATGCGCTCCCGCCTGCGCCGCTTCAAGCGCATCCAGCACGAGGTGCTGAGTCTAGACCAGAAGACGATATCGGAGATTCGCAGCTACCCGCATCCGCCCGCTCCCGTCCACCCCGTCATGGCCGCCACATTCATGCTGCTGGGCAACAAGGAACAGGACCTTAAGGTAACGTGCAGAAACGCGTTGGGGTATAGCTAATATATTTTTATATTTTAGGAAATATTGATTTCCTCGATAGGTCACAAAAATAGCACTGTTAACTCGGCTTGTTGCTGTTGTCTAAATCGCATGCTGTTGTGCAAATATCAGGAAAAGTAAAAAAAGGTCATTGTTATGGAGACCCCGTTGATTTAAACTGCTATAACAGTTTATCGTATTCAATACAAATGCGCAAATTTGATACCGCACGAATCTCACGTTATAAGATGTGTGCTAAAGTACTGCACATACATGTAGATTAGGATTACAAAGTATGTTTCGGCTGACATTGAAAATATTTTGTTTCAGAAATGGACAAAGGTTCAAGGGTTGATCTCGAAGCAGGGCAAGGGTTCAGTTAAACAGCGCGTGGCCAACTTCAACGCAGACAGCGTACCAGGTGACGTCCTGGTGCGCGTGCGCGATATCCTGTCCAAGTACGACTTGGAGTCGGTGCTCGTGGCGAGTGTGGGCGCTGCGACCTTCTACCAGTGGGTTAGTACATGATGTGTCTCTGTCGAAGTATGGTGCTTAATAGGGTATGGTTCATACTATTTTATATAAGGACGATTGTGCAACGAGTTGTCCCTGTTGATATTTCGTCTGGATCTTAAATTCATGGACGGCCTTACCATGCAATAGACGAAATTAAATGTTCGAAGAATTCTAATAATTTCACAGTAATCACTCTAGACTCAATCAACATGTAGATAGCATTCATTTTATAGTTTGATCGAGGTTTGAAAAAGAGAAAAGCTCCGTAATAGGCTGGTCGTATATTGTACCAATTTATAACGTCTTTGGTATGACGCGGTCCGGGATTAAACCCACGACCACCCGGTCTACCATTAGACCACCGCTGTGGAAAATAGGGTACATGTAGTTGAATGTATGTATGTTGTGTATATCCATAGGATTTTTTTAAAGTTTATTACACTGTATATTTTATATTAAATTTATGATACGTGATGTTGTTTGTTTTCAGGCGTATACTATGGTGACAGAAATTGCTGATAAAGATTGAGAAAAAGAACAACCTGCTGACATTCAAACGTTGAGAACGAGAGAAAAACTAAGTTAAAATATTGTTGTGAATAAACATTATGTATTGTGAAAATGTGTATGCAAATTAGATAACAAAGCCAAATTTTATTTTGAAAAATAAAATCACTGAAACACGTTTGTTTATTGTAGTTGTTTTTTGTGGTAAATTTTATACACATATACCGGTATGAATGTAATGTACACTTTTATAAAGTAGAAAGGGAAAATAATTTGGATAAAGACGGGACGTGTTGTTTATTATAGCAATATAAAGATAGGTTTCTTTGCATAATTTTGAACTTCATACATACAAAGTTTTAGAATATCATTCATAGGCGTATTTCAGTTTTATGCGTAGGCCCGTTCAGTCGGAACAATGAAATAGATATCTCAATAAGAGATTATGGTATAGTCAGGAACATAAAATATGTCATAACAAAATAGCAGTATACGATATACGTACAACTAAAAGTTGAAAA
>Ga0224511_10004529_pt1 | contig 10554 bp, 12 predicted proteins | sample SF_May12_sed_USG_2_FD_169988 | JGI IMG/M metagenome (GOLD analysis project Ga0224511, IMG submission 169988) | Sediment microbial communities from San Francisco Bay, California, United States - SF_May12_sed_USGS_8_1 | ecosystem: Environmental > Aquatic > Marine > Sediment | place: USA... | reverse complement strand
TTTATCGGCTGGGTCACGTCGCTGGCCTCTTCATAGCCATGGAGCCTGAAGGGGACGAAAAGCAGGCCAGGTTGATATATGTGCTGCTGGCTTTTGTCTATGATGGTGATGTTCCATCCAGAAAGCTTTCTGGAGAGAGTGTTGGCCAGGATTGTTCCGCCGGTTCCGGCGCCCAGGATAACTATTCTTTTCATACCGCCCCTTTTCAAAAAGATTCTGGGCTTCATCAATCAGCGCGCCCAGATGGCGCTTCTCTATGTTACTGAGTTGATGAAAATATGGGCGGGAAGATTCGAAAAAACCGTTCGCCGGGCCCAAAACCCGGCGAACGGCGACTGATCAGTTGTGAATAAGCAACGCGTCGCTCTCTGGAGTGTAAGTGACCAACGTTACTTTTCGCGGTTGAAAATCAATATGCTCCTGGAACACATGGACCTTCATATTCGGGTCATCCTTAAAATCACGCATTGTGATCTTAATGTCGTGCGGCCCACTTTGAAAGGTGAACTTTTCATAAACGAACACCACACCATCGGAGCGAAGCCCGGCCGGTTTGATCACCTTGGTGAGTGATTCCTTGCCGTCGAGCCAGATCTTAAGCTCCAGCGGAACACGGCCCCTACTGCCACATTCGCGATGCACCACCTGCATATGCTTCGGTTTGCTCGCGATTTCCTCCATGAAGGCTTCCCTTTCCTTCTCGTCACAAAGATGCGACTTTTCCGTCCTCTTCTTCAGGGAGACAAGAAGCTGACTTTCATCCGGCTTGTAGAACTCATACGATGGCCAGGTGGAAAACAGATAAATGAAAACCACTGGCATAAATAGCATTATTCCACCGCTAAAGGTAATCTTCCTTTTCTTCATGACGCCACTCCCTGCTTGACTTCCTCGTTGAACTCATCGATTTCCTGACGGATCTTCTCTATCTGAAGCGGCGAAACCAGCATGATCCTCAGCCGATTGTCATCGATACTCTCTACCATGAACTTGTGAGATCCGTCTTCCTTGGAGATATGCACCCTTCGGCGCTCTTCCCTATAATGGCAGTCCAGGCCACGGCACCCGATCACCATCACACCCTTGGCGCCCACCTCAAAGCAATGCTCCACCAGCGAGGGGCTGACCGCGCCTATGCATGGAATCACCATGACACCAACATCAGGTGTGGTGGCCACTCGCATGCAATCATCGGTGAGGAATCCTTCCAGGTTAAAGCTACGCTCACAAATGAACGCAATGGAGGTGGGGATGCTCTCTCCGTTACCATCCGGCGCTGGAGTGAAGACCTTGGTGACAAAGTCATGAAATGTGCCTTTGTTCCATCCACCCATGGACACAGCGCCGAATTCGCATGCGTTCACACAGAATCCACACTGAGAGCAGTGAGCCGGGATAACCTCCGCCTGGGTGTCGTAGTTTTTCCCATCCTTTCGGTTCACCAATATCATAGCCTCGAAGGGACATGACTGCTGGCAAAGTGGGCACCCCTTGCACTTCTCCAAGTCCACACGAACATCCACCTGGGGAACGGTGGCTATGCTGTCCTCATGCCTTTTTGGATCGCGGATCACCCATGGGAGAAGTATGAATCCGGTGTATACCACCCCACCCCAGAAGAGCGCATGGCCTCCCGCCAGGTCCAGATAGTCGAATACCACAAACACACCCAGGTAAAACCAGTCGATATTGACTTCACCCACCAGCGAGCCCAGATCCGCCGGGCCTGCGCTCACAGCCGGCTTCACCAGTGACAGAACCAGCAGCGCTGCCAGGATAGTGTAAGTGATCTGGGGTGGTGGCGTGATCAAGGGCATCGATATCCTCATGCAGTGGACCCATGCCAGGATCAGAAGTAGGCAGGGCACCGCCAGGTGGAGATAGGTCATAATGAAAAAGAGTAGCGGCGTCACCGCGTCGTTATGGGCGAACAGTCGCTCCATAGGCTCGGCGCTGATCGGCAGAGTGCTGATGATCTGGGACATGGCGATGGATGTCATCTGGGCCACTTCGTCCCATGGCAGGAAATATCCGGTGACACCCTCGAACCATATGACCGGGATGATGGCCGCGCCGGTGACCCAGGCCACCCACCGGTATTTGCGGAACCGGTCGGAGAAAAAGACCTGGATCATATGGACAATGATCACGATCATCAACCCGTCTGATGAGTATCGATGTAGTGAGCGTATGATGCCGCCATAATATTTCTGCCCCTCGGTCATGTATTGCACAGAGCTATAGGCCTTTTCGGGGGTAATTTCGTAGAACAGAAATAGATATATTCCGCTGGCCAACGCCACCCAGAACAACAGAAACGTGATCGAACCTAGAAAGTATAGGGGATTCAGCTGCGGCGTAAATACCCAGTTGAACTTCTCCTGGACAAACACAAGGGCGTAGTTGCCCGGCCTTAGAATCCAAGGAATATACTTTGGGGCCTTTTTCGCCTTGACGGCTTTGGCCACCTCCTTGGGCATTTCTTTTACATGATCGCGTTCAGCTTCCACTTTCCTTCCTTCCTTTTAATATCTGGGAGATTCTGCTAAATATCCGGGAGATTTTGTGCCTCAGAAAATAAGCCGCAGTGGCCAAGGCGATAAGATCCTGGAATATTATTACAAACAAAAACTTGTAATCTATCTTGTAGGTGCCTGATACCGGGTCGTACTCAGAACAGAACACCAGGGCGTAATCTAGGGTGTCCTTCAATTTGGTTTTCACTGAACGCCCTTCCATCGAATCGCGGATCGCCCCCCCTACATCCACAGGGTCGAATTCGGTGCCGTAAAAGTGAGTCAGCAACCGCATATCAGGCCCCAGCAGCGTCAACCTGTTCATATGCTCAAACCAGCCCTTCTCCTTTTGCTCGAAATAAAAGCCCAAGTCGGTGGAGAGCCTTGCCAATGTCTCATCGTCGGTCCTGGCGAATATCCAATTATCAAAATTGTCCGTAAACTCCAGCCCATACTCCTTTAGTTTGGCTGACGAATCGGTGGCGTTGTCTATGGTAATGGTCAGCCTCTGGGTGCGCTCGGCGATTTCCGGGTCCATCTGTTCAAAGAGGTTCGCCATACTTTGCGTGATGGCGATACATGGCCCTGGGCACTCGGTGTATATAAAGCTGATCAGCAAATATTTTCCTTTAAGAGAATAAAGCGCCACAAACTGGCCTTCCTGATTAGTCAGGCGGTAATTGGGCGCCAGCTTGCCGATGACGGCTTCTGATTTTTCAATCGTGCTCGGTCCCGCGAAAACGTCCGGCGCCATAAGGATGACAGCTAACGCGATGACAAGATGAGGTGTTCTGATATTCATTGATGCCAATTTGTGAAAAAAGGAGCTAAACATAGTTATCACGCCTTGGGCCCGTTTGTTGTTATGACGAAAATCATAATGTGCACTTCCAGGGTATTTAAAAAAAGAAAACCCCGACGGCCTGTGGCCGCCGGGGTTTGGGTTAACTTTAGGCAATTAACCTACGATCCAGATTTCCGAAAGGAACTTCCAGTTCAAGAGATACAGAGCCAGAAATACTACGAAAAAGATCATCACGAGAACAAAGGATCCTTTCGGATGCTCTTCAGGTTTCAAATCCATAATAACATCCTCCTTATTTAGCTTCGATTTTCTTGCCAATGATCAGCGTGGCCACGGCGATGACACAGAATGCCGCGCCACCTAAGCAAGCCACAACACCGCTGATACCCATGATCGAGAGCGAGATGTCCACGATCGGAGAATACTCGACCGAGAAACCGCCGCTGCCGTACATGTCAGCAGACCGCCTCGAAACACCGAAGCCACCGGCCACCATCATGAATGTCGAAAACACCATGATCGGTATACCGAACAGATACGGCTGGATCTTGGCCAACCAAGGGAAAGCGACCTCTCTTTGGAAGATGAGAGGCAGCACATAATAGGTAGCGCCCATAAAGGCCAGGGTGGTACCCGCCACCACAGTGGCGTGGAAATGGCCAGGAATCCTCAGGTTGTTATGCGAGAGGATGTTCAGCTGCTCCGTGCCGAAGATAACGCCTGTGGTCCCACCCAGGAAGCCGAAGCCCACCAGGGAGAGGAACAGGGCGGAAAAGCCAGGATTGCCCCATGGCGCTTTCTTGAGCCATTCAAACGTCCCGCGAGTGTAACCCTTTTTGCGCAGGGCCACTTCCAGAGCCGCCGGAACCGAGAACGCGTGGATCATGGAAGCCAGAACCGCCAGATGCATAAAGTAACTGGTGTTCCAGCTCTTGTGAGCCGCGCTGAAGCCTGGGTCAACCAGGATGTGATGCTCAGAAGCTATGTTGATGAAGAGGATATACAACACGAAAGCCGTGCGGCATACCTTCTCGTTAACAGGGGTCGAGCCGACAGTCAGAGTGCCAAGCATGTACCAGACCGCAACCATGGTGCAGACGTTGATCTGCTGGCTGGAGTGGCCAAAGCCCCAGAAAATGAGCCTGTAAACCTCTGCGTCCATCGGAGGAATCAACCCGGCGGACCACAGCAACGTCGGGATAAACACGATGGCGCCGTGAGACAGGGTGATTATCGCGATGATGGCCGCGGCGGCCGCGCCGTATGTCACCAGCGGCAACGAGCCGGAATAGGTTCCTTCCGTCTTGGCGACGACCAGGGTGGCGAAGAAAACTACGCAACCGAGGATAGCGCCTACGGCGAACAGAATGATGCCCAGATAATACAGTGGGTCCGCTTTCAGAGGCACGTAAGAGGTGAACATGACGTCCGCGCCACCCAGCAGGATGATAACGGCCACCAATCCACCACCGACAAGCATCAAAAGATACTGTAGCCAGCCGACCCATGGAACCGCCAGCCTGCTATTTAGCAAAATAGCGCTGGTCAGGTACAGGGCGGCCATTTCCCAGAAAATAATCCAAGCCACAAGCATCGCGATGCCGTGCAGCGTCAAAAACCTGTAGAAAAACTCTGGCGGCAGAAGGTGAACCGCCTGCCAGCGTGTAAGCACCAAAAGTAGCCCGAGGATTCCGCCGACCAGAAGAAAAACGATGGCGGTCACGGCGTTGATCTTGATCAACTTTTCCGCGGGGAGGTGCACTTTAAGCCCCGTAATGGAGCATGTCCTGAAATCACTCATTGATTGACCCCCTCCTATTCAACAATTATTTTGCCAATCATGCCATGGTGATCGGCTCCGCAAAACTCGTTGCAGATGATCCGATATTCCTTGGCCTGAGTCGGCGTGATAGTTAACACGTAATCCCACCCTGGAACCGCTTCAAAGTTCATGTTCAGCGGATGGATGGACAGCCCGTGCAAAACGTCGATAGAAGAAAGGTGCAATCTGTAGGTCTCTCCTTTTTTGAGCTTCAGGATCGGATCCCACTTCCACTGCATACCGCGCAGGAAGATGTCGCTGCCAGGAGGCGGCGTAACCACATCCCATTCCCAATCACCGGCGGTCTCGGTGCCGGTTTTGTACTTCTCCATGAAATCTTCCGCCAGCGTATTGTAGTCCTCAGCGCTGATGGTGTAGTACTCCTGAGACGAGTTCTGTTGACCAACAAAGTGCCACGCGGGCATTGCGATGGTTATGGCGATACACCAGATGAGAGCTATGGATATCCATATTTTCTCCTCTTTGTGCAACGGCATCTTCCACCAGCCCGGCGGGACAGGCGTTATACTCATAATTCCCCCCTAAATTAAATTTTTGTGTTTACGGTTTAAGCAAAGGTGACGGGCTCGCGGTGCCCAGTTCCATCAGTCCCCATACAGTAAAGAAGATGTATGTGATGGCAGTTCCCAGAAAGAAAAGAAGGAAGATGTCATCGTAAAACACTTCCCAATAGGATCGAGGTTCCTTTTCCTCTGACATGATTAACCCCCAATAAAAAGTTTATAAAACAGACACGTATGACACGACATGGCCCTCAAAATGAAAAATACCCCTGTCGTTTGTTACATGAATGCTGAAATTTACATAATAGACGGCGTCAGGCATATGACAAAAGTCATACAATGCCAGACCGACCACCTGTCAAAAGGTCAATATCACGGCCGATAAACGGGCCCCAGGAAAGCAGACAACAGCACATCCAACTGATATCATTGATGTTAGCAACAAGCTCCCCCTTATGGTTTTTTAGCTTTTGCCCTTGCCTTGAACAAATTATAATTCTCCTTTTCAAGCCTACGATCAGACAAAGTCAGCGTCATGGGAAATGGTTTATTGCCAAAGCCCACGATACTCATGGAAAACTCCAGCCGCTTGTTATCCCCATAACATTTGCCCCAACAAGCGTTGATATTCATCATCTGTCTGCCGCCATAGTCTGGACGACCATACTTCCTCTTCAATCTCTGGTAAATAGGAAACGAGTTCGGCTTTTCATGGAATACCCTCACAAGCTGCACCTGGAATACCTTTGAGCCCAGCTCCTTTGACGTGAACGAAACATGAACCTCGCTCCGGTGCGCCTGAAAACCCACATGCGCCTTTTCCCGCACCACTTCCCTGATTTTCAGATCGGGCCACTTCTCCGCAGCCTCCTCCACCGTCATCCCCAGACGGAAACCGTCGATATCCAGCTTATCCACATCCGTGGCCTCCGCCCCGTGTCCAGGGGTGACCGGCGCAGTCAAAAACATTACTACCAACGCCGCGCCCAGCTTCCAATATCCGCGGCGCGGGTGGATCGGTCTGATTTTTATGTTTTGCATTTTCCTCCCAGCCTAATACAATGGTTTATTTTGCGTTTGTGCGCCTATTCTAACCCGATAGCTGGCGTTTACGAGCAAATTTTATATGGCCCGCCAAGATGGGCCCGATGGACAGTGAAAAAACATGGAAAAACTAGACATTGTTGAGCCGGAGGATTCTCTGCCTGAAGCGGAGCTTTCGACACTTCCGGCCAAACTACAAGAAGCAGTAAAAAGCGCCGGGTGGAAAACCCTGATGCCGGTTCAAGCCCGCGCCATTCCCTACGTGTGCGCAAAGAGGGACATGATGATCCAGTCCCGCACAGGCAGCGGAAAAACCGGCGCCTTCGTGCTACCGATGGTGGAGAGGCTGGACCCGAACCAGGCAGCCTGCCAGGCTTTGATCCTGGCCCCCACCAGGGAGCTTGCGCTACAGGTGGCCGATAACGCCGAGACTTTGTGCAAAGGCTCCGGTATACGCACCATCGCCGTCTATGGCGGTGTCGGGTATGGCAAGCAGATTGAGGCTTTCCGCCAGGGCGCCCACATCGTCATCGGCACACCGGGCCGGGTCCTGGACCATATCCTTTCCCGGAACCTCTCTCTGGAAAAAATCAAGATGCTCGTCTTCGATGAAGCGGACAGGATGCTTTCCATGGGTTTTTATCCAGACATGAAAAGGCTACAAGGATTCCTGCCGAAACGGCATATTCAAACCCTCATGTTCTCCGCCACGTTCCCCACGGAGGTGCTGCGGCTTGCCAACCAGTTCCTGAAGGATCCAGGATTTTTGAGCCTTTCCAGTAAAAACGTCCATGCGGTGAATATCGAGCATGTCTTTTACGTCACGCCTGGAATGGAAAAGGATATCGCGCTCACCAGGATTATCGAGGTGGAAAACCCGACATCCGCCATCATCTTCTGCAACACCAAGGCCCAGGTCCACTATGTCACCGTTGTGCTCAAAAGATTCGGCTACGACGCCGAGGAAATCAGCGCCGACCTGAGCCAGGCTCTCCGCGAAAAAACGTTGAACAAAGTTCGAAAAGGCCAGCTGCGATTCCTGGTGGCCACCGATGTGGCCGCCCGGGGTATCGATATCCCGGAGCTGTCTCATGTGGTCCTGTACGAGCCGCCCGATGACCCGGAAAGCTATATCCACCGCGCCGGGCGCACTGGCCGCGCAGGCGCCGCAGGGGAGGCCATAAGCCTGGTCAACGATATGGAGAAAAAGGATATGGAGCGGATCGCAAGAAGGTATGGTATTGATATGCAAGAGCGCCCTCTGCCCACCGAGGACCAGGTGGAGACGCTGGTGGCCGAAAGAGTCACCGCTCTACTGGAGTCGAAGCTGCGCTCCAAGGATCAGATGCAGATAAAACGGGTGAACCGGTTTCTGCCATTGGCCCGGGATCTGGGGCAAGACGAGGACGAAGCGGCATTGTTGGCCATGTTGCTGGAGGAATATTACCAGCAGACGCTCCATGGCCTGCCGCCTGTTCCCAAGGACGAAGCCCCCGGCGCAGTGGTCACCGGCCACCCCATCGATGAAATCAACCAGGGCAAAAGACCGAAACGACAACGGTCTGGCCGCAGGCGCGCTGATAGCTAGCGTCGAGGGCGCTAGCGTCAAAGGCGCCGCCAGCCGCGATAAAAACCGATTGGCGGCGCAAGCCCATACAGATCAGAACCTCAAACCATAAATCAAAGAGCTCTGGCTGAAAGGTCAACCAGGGTTCTTTTCACTTCACAAAACAAGCCTTGCGGCTTTATGCTCCCGCCTTATATGCACACCCCGGCGGAACATGTGGGTGTTCCCGCAGGACACACATTTCCGCATGCGCCGCAGTTATTCACATCGGAATCTGTGGACACGCAGGCGCCGCAGTTGTTTTGACTATAGCTAAAGCCCACGCACACACCACCGCAATCGACCAGGGGCGGCGTGCAGTTCACCACCGGGGGTTGAAGGCGCCCACGGAGGGGGAATTAGCTTTGGCGCCCGGCTCGATGCCCACCAGGCAAATCGATACGGCAAGAAGAATCATGGTTAAAATACGCGGTGGTATGCGCCTGACCATGGGCGGCCCACCATTGTCGATTTTCATTCTTCCCCTCTGCAAGAAGCCCAGGCTTTTAAAAGCCCAGCCTTAAAGGCCTCGCCTTAAAAGGCCCAGCCCTAAAAGGCCCAGCCCTAAAAGGCCCAGGCCAGCCCCAGGTCCAGATTCGTGACTGTGTAGCTGGCATCCTCCTTGGAGAACGTATCCTTATTGTCGCTTATCGCCGTGTAGCGCCCTTTTAGCGTCACATACATAGACTCCTTCGGGCTCCATTTCGCTCCCGGCTCTATAAACATGGCGGTTCTCCCGGCGTCTTGCAGGGGATGGCCCTCCTCGTAACCGTTGGCCGACACCACTTTATATCCCGCCACAGCCGCGGCTTTTATCTTTCCCGTCACCGGGTAAGTTCCCGCGGCGAAAACCTGCCATGAGTTGTTGTTGGAGTTTACAAGCTCCGGCGCCAGTTGGTTCCCTTCGCCCAAGGTCTGATTTTTCCCCTGGCTCTTCACCGCGGCGCTGGCGATCAGGGTGAGCCCGGAGTTGAATGTATTCATCCCCCGTAGCTCAAAAGCCGTTATCTCCCCCTGCCTATACACCGGAGCGTCCTTTTGCTTATCCTCGGTGGCCGAGGCATAGGAGGCGGTCAGGATTAGATATCTCTCATCGGAGAGTTTCAGCGCGGCGTTGGCCATGGCCAGGATCCTGTCGCCCGGATCCAGCTCATCCCCTTCGGTGTCCACGGTGATGTCGTATTTGCCGGTCATTTCGTATTTCATCCCCACCCCCACAGAAAAAGCCTTCGTGAACGCATAGGCCACAAGAGCGTGGGGGATCACGTTGCTCCCTTCTCCGTAGGTGTTTATCATCATCAGATCCTCGGAGAGGGGATCGGTGATCAGTTGCTCTACCTCGATGTCGGAATAGGAGTTCTTCCCCGTGGGAAGGTCCAGGTCCACCCCTCCCCGCAGCGTCATCGCTCCCCGCTCGTAATTCAAATAGCTGGCAATACTGGTCTTGGTGGGGGAGCTTATCTCCAGCTTCCCCCCGCCAGTCTGGTTTGTATACGATGTGTTCACATACTTGCCCGTCACCGCCACTCCCCACCCCTGTTCCCGGCGGGATAGCTGGGCGTATTGTACGTTCTGGACCCCCTCGCTATCCAGGCCGGAGGCGGACCAGGAACTGGAATTGGAAGTGATGGCCACCAACCACGGGGTCGACCGAGCCTCCTGGGCCAGAGCCGTGGCCGGAATAAAAACCATCAGCGCCAGCGCTACTTGAAATGGAATTGTCTTTTTCATGGCATATCACTCGAATATCAGGCTTACTTTTCCCGTGGCGAACGGGGGCGGCTGATCCGCTTCCACACCCTCCCCGGTGTCGGAGCCTACGGTTCCTTGTTTGGAATTGGTAGAAGCGTTCCGCCCGGCGGCCGTGGCGCCCCCTGTGGGGGATGGGGGAATGAATGTGGATATCGACGCGGATATGTTCTCCACCACCATCGCGGTTCCACTCCCTCCCCCGGCGACTTTCTTTTTAGCCGAGGGCTTGACCTTGCTTTGCCCAGCCACATCCCGCGATATGAATTTCATCCGAATCTGGAGCATCTTTAGCCGGGTGGGCTTGATCTGAAACGCAGACTTTGGCGGCTGGCCGAACCGCGCCACTGTCCTTTGCAGGGCGGAGAGATAAACGATTTTTTTCGATGGATCCGTGCCCCGCACATATACCCGGCCAGGGGCGCCTTTTTTGCCCAGGAGGTCGACATTGGTGGTATTCCCCACCACCTCCACCACAAAAGGAGGCG
>Ga0224511_10004528_pt1 | contig 10554 bp, 10 predicted proteins | sample SF_May12_sed_USG_2_FD_169988 | JGI IMG/M metagenome (GOLD analysis project Ga0224511, IMG submission 169988) | Sediment microbial communities from San Francisco Bay, California, United States - SF_May12_sed_USGS_8_1 | ecosystem: Environmental > Aquatic > Marine > Sediment | place: USA... | reverse complement strand
TATATTATGTTATATTATATTATGTTATATTATGTTATATTATGTTATATTATATTATGTTATATTACGTTATATTATATTATATTATTATATTATATTATATTATATTATATTATATTATATTATTATATTATATTATATTATATTATATTATTATATGATATTATATTATATTATATTATATTATATTATATTATATTATATTATATTATATTATATTATATTAAAGCACAAAGATGATTTAAATTATTTGTTGACTGTTAAGTGGTAGAGTTCAATAGCAGAAGTTGGTGGGGAGTCTGCCAGTGGGTAACCATCGCTAGAAAATGTCACTGTGATGAGACAGATAATAAAACAATCGCAATTCATTTCAAATTGCAATATTTTAAAATTGATCCTCAAAATAAAACAGGAATAGTTTCCTTGTCCAAAGAATGCCTGCACATCGAATGCTAACAGATTTGACCTGTGTATACTATAATGTGTTTCGTCACTGCACGCAATGCTATCAGCAATTTTATAAACCATGCAGTCAATTAGGATATCAGTCTCTGATAATACAGTGTGGGCTTCACCATTGGCTATCACTGTCTAGCTGGCATTCCTTCACCCCGTCCCCATCCCTCCTGGCCTCCTCTATGGTCACATCAGCAGAATTGTGTAAAGCTATGCCTTTATAGTAACCCACCTTATCCCCCAACTCGCTGTACAGTTTCCGGGCGTAGTTGTTGAAATGATCCACTATTGATTCATTCAGCCATCCGCCATATTTGTTTAGCCCTTCTGGCAGATCACCGTGTATCAGAGTTACCATAGGAGTGATGTTATTCTTTAGTAGCTCATCTATCATTACTTTATAGTGGTCCATGCCCTTTTTATTATAGTGGGAATCAGTACCGTCTGGGTAGATTCTGGTCCAAGCGATGGAGAATCTGTAGTGGTGCACCTATAGAGAGCCACTGTGAGCCGTGAGAACAGGACGTACAGTCAGGTTATCCGATTCTTATATACAACAACAACAACAACAACAACAACAACAACAACAGCAACAACAACTCGTTCTCATGTTAATTTAAATGTTAAAACTGAAAGACAAAGATCCGTAAAATTACTTCAGGATTGAGAACGATTGTAACAAAGATGGCCCCTAAATCTTGAGATTAACTGTCTTCAATCTTAAGGCAACTTCCAGACTGGAGCATTTTAAATTTTGTTTGGATCAACTGTGGTTCTTAGAGGAAATCGTTTTGCAGGTAGATTCATTACATAATCGGATTGGATTTTAAATTTCCTTGTCACTTTACGTATGACAGTGTCCCCGGTATAGATCCATCTGCAACGTTCTTACTTACGCCCAGCTCCTTCAGTAGTTTGATATCCTCTCTCCATTTATGATAGCTATCACAGGCTACATTCCCTGTCTGGTTCTTGTAGGAGTTACCTCCCTCCTGATACCACACATCAGCGACACTGGGTCCTTTCCCTGTATCAACCAATCAAGTGAATATCGCGCGGTCTGGTAGACAAAGGAAACGTCAAGAGATCAGCGTGTCTGAAGATCAAATGATTTATCACTATAGGCAATTACAAGAAAGATATAACAGCTTTTCGGTGACGAAATTTGTCTGCAAAAAGATCAGCCTCTTGAAATACTGGGATTTGATGAACTCAATGTTTGTACCGGCTGCAGGATGTGAAGTGTGAGCATACACAAGAATCATCAACACCCAGAAGGGGTGCTGTGGCTCATCACTGCCACTCACTGAAGGTGCCGAGTTCAAAGCGCATGCAGTATTCTCGCAAGATTTTGCAAAAAAAGTCTCTGTGTATTTGTTTTTTCTTTCAGTCACTGTCTGTCCATAGTTGAACTTCGGTCTTCCTCCTTGCTGTCCACAGGCCGTGTGGGGCCATAGGGGAGATTGAAACATTTTCTTTCACGCTGGCTCAGAACGGGTTGGCAGAGTGTGATCAGCCAGAGAAAAATCCCTTGAAATACTCTGCCATGGCTGGGAATTGAACCCGGATCACAGGAAGGATATACAGATTGATTCATTCGTTCTTCCAGCACCAAATGACTTGCCGGTATAAGTTGGCTTTCTTACTTCCTCAACTTCCCCACTCATAGCCACTTCCCGGCAAGGTAGTTGGCTATGAATGAAATTTCAGCCGGGTGACCTACTCGGTTTGCCTTTCGCTGTAATAAAATAATAATAATAAAAAAATGTTGTTGATTTTTCTCGGTGCATGTTCCACATTACTATTATTATCGGCAACTTACCATCCTCATTCCAGGCTCCCTCGATCTGATAGGCCGCTGTGGCTGATCCCCACATGAAGTTATTCGGAAACTTCTTATAGAGAAATCCATCATCTTCCTTGGTTGCTCCTAGCCCAAGCAGGCTTAAACCAATAGCAAGCAGTAACATCTTATGTCAAGTGCCTGAGTCCGAGTGAACAGAACTGCTTGCCACGGATAAGGGGGTCCCAGTGATATGCATTGTTTATAGTGGTATGACGCCTAATCTAGGCTATCTATCCTCTGCACATGAGTGGGTTGTTTGAGTTATCACCATACCAGTTTATACACAGAGTACAAATGTTTGCACTGAGTGGGTAGTGACAATTTATCACACCGGTCATTGACACATAGACATGTATGTATCTATGCATTGTTGTATAAAAAGGGTGATTTCAAATGGTGGGGATCAGAATTAAGAGTAAATTTCAATTTCATAAACGTATGATCCAGTAACTGTGACTAGTCGGGAAAGTTGAAAGCAGCCGTGGCGGACATAGAGCCCCTCCGGGGTTTAAGGCTACGGACAATTAAACTAATGGCTTATTGAATCCGTGAAAGAATTGAGTAGGCAACAGTCATCGGGCGTGAATTTCTGTGACTGTCAGTTAGAGGCCTGGCTATTAGGGGCTCTACAAGTAGTCTGTTGATTGAAAAGTTTTCACAACAAGTAGATATCTTCGGGTTTAGTGCCACTGAGTTTGGCATATGGATATGGTAGTGGTGTTCACTACCTGATACTAAAAGAACCACAATGCCGAAACACTGGAAAATAGATTAAGACAACTTTGAGCTGCAAACACTAATTGGTTTGACCACCAGTAGCAAAAACCCACGATGGTTTTTAACTCCCCTCCCCCCCCCCACTATAATTATAACATTAAACCATTAACCGCTCAAATCAACACTTGAAATCAGTATGTTCATTATAATAACTATCATCATCAAAACGTGCAACTTGTATGGATCGATAAAACAAATTGTTTGACCGTGCAGACCGTTTTAAATGCATCCCCACTTCCGATTTTGCTCCAAAATCATGCCCAACTGGGATGGCACCAAGCGCCTGTGATCACTTTCCTTGCGATCATGGCGGATGGCCTTCTATATTATCTCCGTTAACATCGAGATCTTACCTCTTTGTTTAAAAGTTTGAGATTGAAGCATCATGCCAGATAACAATATTAGCTTATATCTACGCGTTATCATCAACCCAAGCCAACTGATATAAATACACCAGTATAGTTAGGGGGTGTATCTCACTATGGAGCATAGCGTAGTCATTCTTCTCCTTCTTGCCGTTGCTGCACAGGCAGAGCTGATTGATGATGGATTTCTTTATGAGAAGTTCCCTGGAGGATTTCTCTGGGGAACTGCTACAGCCTCCTATCAGATAGAAGGAGCTTGGAATGTCAGCGGTAATATTCTCAAAATCTGATAATGCATAATGTCACACGCTCTGCAGAATCCACTGAAGAGGTGCTCGCGGTTTCGAGAGAAAGCTGCAACATCAGGACCATTTTGTTGTTATAAATTGCCAAAAATCTTCTATTATGCATCACTGCATAGTATGTAAATGTTCCAGGTAAAGGGGAGAATATATGGGATAGATTCAGCCACGTTGGCGGCAATGTAAAAAACAATGATACGGGTGATATCGCTTGTGATAGCTACAATAAGTACAAGGAGGATGTGAAATTACTACATGATATGAAGGTATACAATATTTCAACCCAATTTTTTTTCCTGATCTGCCGAAACTTTGGTCTCTTTACTCAATCGCACGGATCGGTTCCTCTTTATTAATGTTATCCATGTGAAATGGAAATACCCATTCCTCCTATACACTCTCATTCACAGCATTTTTTAGCAAGGTACTCAGATATGACCGCAGTTTTCAGTATAGATCAGGTATTGGATATACAAGGTAGGAGCTCTCTTCAGTCAGTGAGTCATTCTCCACTGACCGTTTCTCCATAAGACTGTGTGCAACCCTGGGTCCCTTGTGAACTCATAATAACAAGTGACTTTACAACTAAACTCTTAATGAGATTTTCCAAAAGCTGTGGCAAAACATAGGACCATATATGAGTCAGGGCCCTATAAACATGAACTCAAAGTGTACATCCTAGGCCAATGCTTCGTCTATCCAGCAGACATTCTGTATGTTTTAGGTGAACCATTATCGCTTCTCTATCTCCTGGTCCCGGATATTTCCTGATGGGACTAAGCAGTCTTATAATGATGCTGGTATGCAGTATTATCGTGACCTGGTGGATGAACTACTGAAATATAACATCACACCTATGGCTACTCTTTATCATTGGGACCTGCCCCAGCCTCTACAAGATCAGGGAGGCTGGCTTAATAAAACCATAGTGCCTCATTTCAATGACTATGCCACCAAGTGCTATCAGGAGCTCGGTGATAAGGTAAAACATCCTCACATTAACACAATTCTGTCATGGGGCCTTAAGAGGAAATTCCTGTGAAATCCCCTATCCAATTGATCTAATTTACTTGGTTTATCTTCATAAGAAGATATGTGCTCAAACCACAAACTACTTGGCTGCTGCAGACTTTTTTTCGAATGGCTACATAGTAGTTCCAGGCAGAGATTTTTGTACAGCTGCATTTCATCGTAGCGGTCATACATACATATAATACGCAAGTGTAAATACAAACTCTTTTTATTAATTTATGCTGAACTCAGATAGGGGTTGGCACAGTAGCCGGTGCTTCTCATGCCCTCACCAGGTCTTTAGCATGACTCCACTCATTGTAAACTGCCTCAGTGACGAGTGCGAACCTCCCCTATCTGTGATTGTTATATTCCATCTCCTCTGTTTGCAATAGGTGAAATGGTGGATTACTTTTAATGAGCCGTACGTGGTGTGCTTCCTTGGGTATGGGATTGGTAAACATGCTCCAGGATATAAATCTGATAGATACCCCTATGACTGTGCATACAACCTGTTGCTGTCACATGCGGAGGCTTGGCACACTTACAACAACACATTCAGAGCCACACAGAATGGTAACACTATACATCCTCCTGATTGAGAACTGATTGCTAACTCTACCCATTTAATGTAATTTGGACGCTGTATTACAGAATTGCTTCCCTGGTATGGGCCTTCGGGAAGCCTTTCACTCCAAATTGATAGTGTGGCTTCGGAACACCACGGTAAAAATAATGGAGGCCCCAACCAGTGAATATAAGGGTCAAGATCACTCCAAGGTCGTCCAAGATCGGTCTCTTCATACTCTTTAAGAATAGCCGAATTTTCCGCGGGCGACATGTGAACAAATGGTTTAGGTTGACTGGCCCCAACCAGGAACCTGAAAAAGGCAACAGGAAACCACCTCAATAGTCTCCTGCGACACCATGACTAGCCAGGTCATGAGAAACCTGCCTTTGGGCAGAATACCTCATTATACGTAGTACCGACCTCCATCCATATATGCTAATTTTTCCCATACCTAGCTGGGCCGATGATTTGAGACCATAATAAACTCATAATGGGGTTGTTTAAAACCTAACTAGCCAATTGGTCATCCATATCTGTGCATTAAAACACATACCTGTGTTAAAATTTTAATCTTTATGACTAATAAGATAAAACATTGGTTGTTAGGCTGAGAGCATAATTCACATCAACACATAACCTCGTTCTTTGGTCCCCTAAATTCATCTCCTCGTTGAATAGAGATTTGTGCTGCAAATTTCTATCTGTAAAATAGTAGTACATTACATCACTCCCTAGCCCTGCATGTGGCGAGTGGTAGGGCAAGAAAGCAGTAGGCTACTGGGGCCCTCATCCAACCCCCTACAGGATGCTGGAGAGCCAGGTCCTCCGGCTAATTCATTACTAGCTAGGTGACCAGCCTCTTCAGCAAGTGGTGGGGTGATTGAAGACCTGGCTACCATTCTGCAATTGCTCTTGGGAGTTGTGTACTCCTTATTTTGATTCCGATCCATACCATTATTGCGCTATATAGGTAAAGCCAGCATTACTCTGAATGCTGATTGGGCAGAGCCGAAAACGGATTCATTAAAGGATAAAGAAGCATCTGAGAGATCTCAGCAGTTCAGACTCGGATGGTTTGCCAACCCAATATATGGCAGGTACGTAACATACCTTATATGGTAGAGAAATCATATTACCAGTATGGCAGGTATGTAACATACCTTATATGGTAGAGAAATCATATTACCAGTATGGCAGGTATGTAACATACCTTATATGGTAGAGAAATCATATTACCAGTGTGGCAGGTATGTAGCATACCTTATATGGTAGAGAAATCATATTACCAGTATGGCAGGTATGTAACATACCTTATATGGTAGAGAAATCATATTACCAGTATGGCAGGTAGGTATTATTAACTTATTGCAGACAGATGAATGGTATAACCAAGATATGGCAGGCTTGTAGCATGACCTTATTAGTAAAATTCCCAATGGCACGTTATATAGGCTACATTGTAGACGAAACACATCATGTCCACCGATTTGAAACACCCTCTAATAACCCTATTATTGTGTAATTATAGAGAGCTAGGTTAAAAGTTAGAAGTGGAAAATTGAAATTTTGTGCTGTCTCTATTTTTTACCAACTCGCGTGTCAATTCACCCGGATGTGAAGGAATGGGTTATAGTCTTTATATGAAGTACTAGCTAGCCCAATTAATCCAGTTGCTAACTTACTGCAGTGGTGATTGGCCCCAAGTGATGAAGGATCAAATGGCAAGGAGAACTCCGAAAGGCCAGCCTGGTCGTCTGCCTCCATTCAGTGCTGCCGAAGTCAGTCGTGTGAAAGGTATTTTAACTTGATGAAAGCCAAATGACACGTAGTTCTTTCAGACCAGTATTAAAAAACTTCCGGGCTCCCATCTCTAAATATCATCTATTCAAGACACCAGGAAAGCTTATGTTCATGTTTTCCATGCGAGCTATATCATTTCATTACCCAACATATTTTTGTTGATACATTTAGGTCGTTGATTAAATCGAATTGTTTCAGCATAAGTGTGTTAACATACAGTCACAATGTTACGGACTACCATAATTTGGCAGAGATCTTTATCAATAGTGACTCTCTGTTATAAGGAACATTTGACTACTTCGGACTGAACCACTACACAACCAAGTTAACTGAGGATTACGTTAACCCGCTGAATGACACTGGTTATGATAAAGACATGGATATCAAAGAGACTGTGGACCCCAAATGGATCAGGTACACTGCAGGTCAAAGTTAATAATAGAGAGGTCTGCATTTTGCGCGCCAATAAAGTCAATTCAGGGGCTATTTTCCGTTACGTGTATGGAAATGCAACTCCGCAACCTCTCCTATACTCCTGATATCATTTTACTTCCTATAGCCATAACTGTTCCCAGTATTTAGCTATTCTGACTCATGAAAATACTCATACAGATATGCATGTACCTGTACAGCTACATCATAGATGTAACTGTTCTATGATTATCTGTACGATAACGGTATTAGGTGAAGGGTTGATTGCGTTTTGTACCCTGGTGTGTACCACCACTCTAGTTTTTGGCATCTATGTTTTCTCTGAATTGATGGCCAGATTCTTTCAGAGCCGCCTCATTTTGGCTTTATGAGGTACCAGCCGGACTCCGTGAACTGCTTAAATGGATAAAGAATGAGTATAATAATGTGCCTCTCATCATTACCGAGAATGGTATGTCAGACTTCAACGGTACACTTCAGGATGACCACAGAATCCGCTTCTATAGTGGCTATATCAACAATGTGCTCAAAGGTAGCTTATAGGTCTCACTTACATCCCCACCTTTCATTTTTATCGAATTCATACAGTATAACACATGAGTAGCTTTAGTAACACTACTATGATCATATGATATGGTGTGTAGCCAACTCAGGCGGCAGATCAGTTTACTCCTTTTAATAGCTATTAATAAAGATGGATGCGATGTATTTGGCTACACGGCCTGGTCCCTCCTGGATAACTTTGAGTGGGCAGAGGGATACACTGAGAAGTTTGGAATTCACCAGGTGGATTTTAATGATCCAGCGCGGCCGAGGAAAGCTAAGAAATCTGCGGGCTGGTTCAAGGAACTCATCAGGACTAACGGCTGGGAATCACCAACAACTGCGGCTCCCGCTGCGACAACCAAAAGTGAGGCCACAGTCATTCTAACAGGCAATCTATTTGTTATGCTGGTGTTATTTATTCTGGTGGCTTGAATGGCTATAACCTAACAACATTATAAATGGACTATAAAATATGATTTGAAAATACCAATTTACACTAACTACATAATAATTGAGCTGACTTGGAATGGCGCCCACTCATTGCTGAGTATAGGGGTTATCTGGCAAGGCAGATAACAGCTTGGGATAGGAACGTACACAATAGAGGAATGCACTACGGAATGTTTGTTATAAAAATGTATCTCAAATCCCCACCAAACGCGGTCTGTTTGTGTTGTATGTATATACAGTGATATCGCTGTATGTACGGTATACTATAAGGGTTAGAATGCTGCGTATCGGCTGTGTTTCTGGTCTGGTGGGGCGCCACGTACTACCTGCTGTACTGGGGCCTGATTACCCGAACGTTCATGGCCGCCGACCGGCCGAACGACTGAGCGATTACGCCCGCTGAGCTGAGAATCAGTGTCCTGGTTATACGAGTAATGAGTTGATGGGGCGTATGTAGAGGGAGCGTATGTAGATGGTGCCTGACTTTCTCTGGCTGGGCTGCGGTTCCGTCCATACTCATAGCCAGGCTGATAGACAGCAGTCATACCAGGCGCATCCAGCTAGTAAAGAGAATGAGAGAATTAGCCAGAGAAACCCTGTAACTTATATATCAATATACATGGCACATATAAACCCTTCAACTCCTATAACAATATACATGGCAGATAAGCAGTCGAGTGGAAGGCTCCGTGTCATGTCACTGGAATACCAAGAAATGGGATACTTAGTCACATAGGGCAGCGTTCGCTTTACATCGGGAAGGTGGAGATTCTTACATCTGTAGTAGGTCTGTTGTCCGCACCCATAGAGTTAGGTCCTCGTGATAGCCTTTTGGCAGGTGTTGGGGTGGTCGCCGGCTTTGGTCGCTGTGCTGGTACATTTTGATAGGCTAATGGTTCTGTGTCGGCAGCCTTGTGGGTGGGAATATTCTGATATGCTGTTGGCTCTTCTCTGCAGAGTAAATACATGCGATGATGTGTAAGCAAACTTGCTACCTCCAGAGGCCTCATTAGAGTGAGAAAAAATACTGGGTGAAACATATTCCCTGCACAAAGAGTTGAAAGTGACACTCACTCAGTGAGATTGTGAGTTGATTTTCGCGGGGCGGCCACTGGCGTCTCTTTGTAGGCTGGTTTGTGAATGACCTGAGGTTCGTCCTCTGTCTCATCATGAGACAGTCGCTCCAGTTCCGTATCATGCCTATCCAGGTTATCAAACTCATCCTACGAGCAAAGTAAACTCGATAAAACACCTAGGATTAGAAAGCAATATAGTAATCCCAGTATACTGTGCAGGGGTGATGGATACGGGACAGCTGGTGATGGAGAATATCTAAACTCAGATCTAGAAGATAGTGTAACCAGAGTTGATGATCGATGCCTGTATCCGGAGATGGGTCTCTCATGCTTCATAATACTCATAGCAAACCAAATCAAGATTAGGGAGCTGTTTACCCATTGTTGCTAGTGATTGATACTCACAGTGAACACCATCTATAAAGAAAGAATAAAACCAGACATCAGTGTATGAGCACTATATGATGGTTTACGTGCTAGATCAGCAGTAACCACTATATCTACACAGAGAAGGATGTGCATGAGACGCTAAAGATGATTCGTCTACGTCTACGGTATAACGTATACGAATGACCGACCAAGGGTTTAAGTAACCCGAAAGCAGCTAACTTCACTGAGGGTGAGCTCCAAGGCCTAGCAATCAGGATCGCAATCAGGGTCGGCAGAATAACGCCCGTCGAAGCTCTGAGACCAAAAAATACACTCGTTTCCAAGGTTTGAATACTAGGTAATAGTGTGGGTTCTAAGGTTTGAAGGCTGGGTAACAGTAGGGGTTTGATGGCTTGAAGGCTGGGTAATAGTATGGGTTTTGTGACTTGAAGGTTGGGTAATAGTATGGGTTTTGTGGCTTAAAGGTTGGGTAATAGTATGGGTTTTGTGGCTTGAAGGCTGGGTAACAGCATGGGTTATGCAGCTTCCAGGC
>Ga0224511_10004527_pt1 | contig 10554 bp, 2 predicted proteins | sample SF_May12_sed_USG_2_FD_169988 | JGI IMG/M metagenome (GOLD analysis project Ga0224511, IMG submission 169988) | Sediment microbial communities from San Francisco Bay, California, United States - SF_May12_sed_USGS_8_1 | ecosystem: Environmental > Aquatic > Marine > Sediment | place: USA... | reverse complement strand
TCACATACTGATGCAGTACGTTGCGCCCCCTGCAAAGGGAATGTCTTCGCATTTTCAAAACATGGCAAGCCATTCCTTTTAAAAGGAAATTTTATTAATTTAATTAAAATGTTACAATTAGAAGACCATACCCACTTTTAACGTCCAACTTTTACAATCGTAAGGTAATTAGACACCACGATGCCCACGTTCAGCGTCTTTCAGCTGAGAACAATAAGCAAACAGCTTTTGCTTTGTTCGGTATGAGACAAACTTGATTAGCATGTCTTTGTGTCTCTCCTTCTGACACGATGACATCGATTTATCTCGTCAAGTAACCTGTCCGAATTTACTTTGTCATACAGAGATAAAGTCGGGCGTTTCGTCGGGCGATTAGGCCAAACCTGAAATACGCTAAATGTTTATTCTGCTGTACAGGGACCCTTTTTAAGCTCTTTTAACTGTATATGAAGATGTTGTTTAGTGGTTGTGTGATGGCTGTAAATGCCGCCCTGTAATACATGAATATCATTGAGAAGTTATATTTTACTGGTCCTTGAATCATTTGTTTTGTTTACATTTGAAATAAGAGTTCCGCTGATGCGCTAGAACTAATTTAGATGTTCAAATAAACATCTTCAGTCACCAGTGTGCTTTTAAGATTCATGACGGGAGAAGATTTTGATATTAAAATTGTCAACTATTCTTGTTTAGATAAAGATGTTCCTTTAGGTCCATTATAGGGAACAAATCTTTAACTAGTTAGATTAACTAGAGTATGAACTTAAGTTATAGATGTTTATGACCAGATTTTTTTATAGGTTGTAAAATTTCAAAGCAATGTTTTCTATTCCGTTAGATTAGGCAAAAGTTTTCTTAACATAAAAAACACCCATATAATCCAATACTGTTGTTCCTTTAAGGAAACCTCTCGGTTAAACACAACCGTGCGTCATAGAATCTTTAGCACGATATTATTTGTTACTTTTATATAAATTAAAACCTTGATCGTGTTTAATTTAAACATAAACAAAAAGTCATAGATTAGATACACATCATCTTATGTTAGTTATCATTTAGTTACAATGTAGGTACAAACAATTTACTTTGTTTTCTTAACAACATTGAATTATGTAACATTATGGTCCTACAAACGGCACTAGTGTTATGTTGGTTTTATATTCGAATAGTAAAATTCTAGTTATTAAAAACACTATATGTAAATTTACATTTACAATTTACATACCTTTAAGTGTGTCAGCCGCCACCCGCGATCACCAACGGAATGTTCACCCTCCAAGGAGGCCCTGATCAGACGTCAGGGGCAGTGGCCAATTACAGTTGCAACGCCAACTTCGCTCTCGTTGGCGACCATCTTCTTACTTGTGTGGGAGGATCCACGTGGGACTTGGCTCCGCCTACATGTAACCGTATGTACATTGGGCATACTTTTAATACAGTGTTTGCTTTAATTTGGTTGGCCATAATATATCTTGTTCGTCTGACCCAGCAAAATCACAACATTGTTTAAACTGTCTTCTCATTGCTATTAAGTGATGGGTTAAAATACACTAATCTCCATTACCGCTTTGACATCAATAAGCGCTTTTTAGTCGTAAACACAGAAATAGGCAAATGATTTATTACTGTTTTCTGTCCGTGACCCGAAGTTGTGTAAAATGGAAAGGTCAGGACATATTTTGTGTATTGTTGAATCGATAGTATAAACACCAAAGTCTCATTATGCCTATGTTAGTAGTCAAAATAGAAATATCAAAGTTGCTGCTCAATACATGCCTTGTGTAAATAGAGTTACTAATCTGAGTCATCTAATTAAGTTCTTAAGTCAAATACAAATTGTTGTTCTATGTTTGGGGCATACTCGTGCATATTTTAAATATCTTTTTACGAAAATTGATGTCAATTAGAAGCATTACACCAGGTACAAATCCATGTTTCCAACCAATTCCTGTGTAACACGTCTACTTTCACTGTTCCATTAAATATTTCTTATAAGTCTGTTTCGTTGTCCAGAAATGTTTATAACTTACTTTTTAACCATATCTTAGCAGTGAAGCCTACTCCCGTAAATATGAAAACTGCCAAACATAGTTTTCTATGCAAGTTAAAATATAATAGAAAAACAAACGACTTCCTTAAAAAGTATAGCCAGAAAACTTTGTGTGTGTTTATGTTTTGACCCAATACGCTGAAACATTTAAACAGCTTGACTTCAACCGATACGTTTACTTGTCTTGGTGGTCTAGAGGTACCGCCCGGACAGCAGTCCGCAGGTTCCTGGGTTCGATTCCCGGCTATGGCAATGAATTTTATGTTTGCCTTTTTGCTGTGTTGCTGTTGCGTTTTTAATTTATTTTCCAAAAACAGAAAGTAATTACATTACACTTTGCCTCTTTGTTATCAAGATACAGACCTAGCATCTTTAAGGATATGTTGCATGTCATCGTTTTTGTTTAATAAATGCAATAAAGTGGTCAAATGAGCTTCAGAATATTTTATAAAAGAGAAATATTGGTGCTTATATTTCCATGCGGCAAAACAATGGTATATGGCATTTAAGATGCATAGAATCTCAAAATTATAAGCGATTTAAACAACATAAACCCATGAAACAAAACAATCAGACATTTTTGCTACTATTTCACCTTCAACAATGAGCAGAGTCACAACACAATGTGTCTAAGGTAAGCTTTTGTGATGGCCCATTGTCCGTCATCCATCGTTTGCCCGTCCCTGTGTGCGTCCTTGCGTGCGTGCATCAACAATTTCTTTAAACAACTTATCCGCCTAAACCACTTGGCCTTGTTGATACTTTGCAGAGATGTTCATTGCATGAATCTCTATCAAAGTTGTTCCGACAATTAAATTCCATTCCAAGAGCCATGGCAACCGTAAGGTTAAAATAAATCTTTAAAAATCTTCTTGTCAAAAACCACAAGGCGTAGAGCCTTGGTATTTGGTATGTAACACGATTTAATAGCCTTTTAATAAAGAAGTTAAAAAATTATGCCCGTAGGGTCAAAAGCGGTCTCACCAGGGATTAATAAATTTCACATTGAGTTAAATATGAAAAACTTAAAAACATATTCTTGTTCAAAACCAAACGGCCTAGAGCTTTGATATTTGGTAAATAACATCATCTAGTGCTCCTCTAGTGCTAAGATTGTTCCAATTATGCTTCTAGGATCAAAAGGGGCCTTATTAGTTTCATTCAGAGTTATTTATGAAAATCTGTTAAACATCTGCTTCTCAAAAATCACAAAATCCAGTATTTTGATATTTAGTATGTAAGGTCATCTAGTTTAGAAAAAACATTTAAACAACATCTAAACCGCTTGTTCAATTTTGAAATAAACAAATATTGGTGACAGTCTACCAAATTTAAGCTGTCCTTGTTTTCAAATTGTGCTTCTGGGGTGGAAAAAGGGTTCCATTATGACCTTTTGGTCTATTTCTCAGTTGCGTGCTCCAGGGCCCTCTGGGCCGTCTTGTTTCATTTACGAATTGCTTGACACAGCTGCGAGTTGACGAATAATGCTTCACAACCAGTCAGCCAGTTTTATAGAATATACTAGTACATGTATCGCATTACCGTATGTCACTACCAAGTTTCCTTTGTCTTTTAGCCTGTGGTGGCAACTACGTCGGGACATCTGGAACAATAACGTCTCCCAATTTTGGAACATCTAACTACCCAGTGAACACGTACTGCATGTGGACAATCACCGTCCCTACTGATATGTCCATCGAAATGGTCTTTGCTGATTTGGATATTGGCGGCAATCACTGGTACTGGGACGACTACATTGAGGTAAAGTGTATGTGAATTCTATAAAGATACAAGCGGAGCGGTTTTGTTGTGTATACCTTTTTGTTAAAATATTTTAAACAATGTATACTGTACTACTTAAGTAAGTATCCACTTATATATTTAGTTTTATCCTTATTTGACAATATCACAGGTATGGTTATCATTATTCGCTTTAGTACATGTATTTATTTGTTTTAAACTCTCCAATAAAGAGTAAGCAAACATTTCTATCATATTTACATTAAACATGCATTTTGATAAGGAAAACGTAACGTTTAATACCCTCTAAAAGAAATGCCTCATCACAAGCGTAGATATTTCATAACAATCTATTGTGTGATTTTTTATTATTGAAAAAAAAAACACTGATGAACAGCTTCAATAAAACCGAGGCTGCTATTTTCCCATACAGGCTATGCTTCCTGTGGACTTTTCTTTTTCTCAGTTTAATTTAACTTACTACAGCTGGTGTTTAGTGCCTGTGTGACGGCTTTAAAATGTTGCCCCGTACTTCATCATTGTGTAGTTATATTTTTCTGGTCCTCATGAACAGGCACAACCACCCCAAATAACGGCCGCGGACCTATGATTGGTTATACCACAAACGCACAATTAGCTCTATTTTTTCGCTCGCTTCTCTCGCGATTCATTTTAAACATCGTTCTAATTGAAACATATGCTCAAAACATCTTTCAAAATATTCAAAAAATGATTTATACAAATCTTTTAAAACCGTCAACAGTTTTAATGATTTTCTAGCCCCCTACCCCCGCAACCCCGTTGATTTTTTAGAAATCTATTTCAATTACTAATTGCTATGCTACTATTTTATAACATAGTTTTACGACGGTTTTGGTTGGTGGGCCTGGAGTAATTCGTACAATGAAACACAGTACACTTCGTATGAATTCGTCCAGATCTATTTTGTAACAGACGACGTTGTTACACATCCGGGCTTTGAGATTCATTGGAGCGCAAAGCAAAGTAAGTAATTACAAACCATGTTTTAAACTTATCGTTTATCCTTGAGTGTTTGCCTTTGAAGCTGCAATCACTTAACTGCGTCTGTGGGTCAAAGTGTGTTGACGCTGAATAACGTCGGAACATCAAGCAGTTTCCGTCTTTTACGGTGCCTGCTGAACGCATTTAAGCAATTACATTATGGTAAAATTACAAAGTTGTCCCAAAGACCACCAACGACATCAGTGTCATCCTGATGTCTAAAATGTGCTAAGCTGGAAAATCACTATTAAGGGACGTAATTTAACTTACTCTAAAATTGATAGTCTGAGAATGAGAGTGGTATTATAAGTACACATTTACAAAAAGCAAAATATTAAACTTAAATCTAAATACGTTAATTAAATGCTAAACACTTACAGAACGGCTATTACACGGTTCCAACTCTTCGTCAAATAATGATTTGAGTCCACACAATGAGTAATTGTGGCAAGGGTATGCTTTAGATTAATATAGCGTCTACATGGATGTAAGAGTTCCACCACGAAACAGCCATTTATATTAAATATAAACACTTAAAGCCTAGTTCACACTGTCCCGGTTTTCAGTCACGGCGTCGATACGGTGTGGACATTGGGACCCACCGGGACCACACCGTAGCGACGCCGCAAGCACCACATTGAATCGGTATACACCGCGTTGAACCGGCGTTCACCGGAAAGTGGCATTGGTGCTTTAAAAAATAAAACAAAAGGGACTCACCGAGACGCACCGGGCTGCGAACCAACGCCGGCTTATTCCAGGGCATAACCGTAGCATGAACCGTATCTCCACCGTAAGACCACCGGGCGAAACTGTAATAAACCGGCATGAGCTGTGTCCATGGTGGAGATACGGTGTCTCCAGGCTTGGCCACGGTGTGTCACGGAGGAAAGCCGGAGTAGCCCCGACTCTTGCCGGTCGAACTACGGTTTGGCACGGTAGCAGCTGGTGAATGCCGGTAAAGTTACGTTGGCGTTACGGTATGACTACGATAAAAGCTGGTGGACGCCGATTGAACTACAGAAACAGTATTTAAACTAGTATGTTTGTTTAAGTTTTACTCAGGTTATTTGTATTATTCTAAATAATTTCTTTATAACACTAAGGAGGGGATAGGGAGGTAAATTTCGTTGTGTGTGCCATTACTTATATTCTCTGCCACTCTTATTGTAGTTCTTTTTTGTCATGGTATGTAACTTGCGTTCTGTACATTGCTAATGGCATATCTGTTATAAGTTCCACATACATTTCATTGGTATCCATATGCCACCGTGTAACACCGGGGCAGAGCCGTGCCACCAGTGAAAATATGATTTTCCATGATCACGAGTGAAATGAATTTTAATCTTACACCAATATTCAACAAATGTTCCGTTTCGTTTAGGCTTAAATAGCCAAAAACGTTCTAGCGCGGGCAACAATAACGCCATGACGTCATCATATTGACGTTGTTTGTTCCCAGCTTTATAAACGTTACGTTGTGTTTATTGAAGTGTGCAGGGGTACAAAACAACGTCAGCGTAATATAGACACATGCATAACAATTAAATTGTTCACTGTAGTGAAAAATATAGACGAACAGTGGAACAGTTTATTCCACCGTAAAGCATAAAAACACCTAGTATCCTCACTCGTGCAACTTGACAAAAATACCTTACATTTAAATAATTTGACGTCGTCTATTTGCCTGACCTTAAGCCGATCCAGTAAGTGTTCGATAGGGGAAAGGTCCGATAATCTTGATGGACAATTTAAACGTTGATTTTGTGATGTTGAATCACTCAAGTTGTGTACCTGACCCTGTGTGATGTTTACGGTGACGAAGCATCAACGGGACTTATTTGTATGACCGATGAACTTCCATCCAAACAGAGCGTAAACCTCTACGTTCGGTACAATCTGGTTGAGCATTGCATGCAAGCACCAAAAAACAGTTTCGATAGTGTCATAAGACTGGCTTTTCTCTGTGTTCATTTTCGGGGGCTACCCCATTATTTACTGCATTCACGCTCCTAGCCTGCTCGAATCTTGACTCAAGTCGTTTATTGGTGGATTCATAAACGTTAGAGTGGCGAGTGACGCCAATTGCCCTCATGCCAGCGGTTAACATTCCTATAGCCGTATTAGTTTAATCAAATATCCTTCATTGGCAAAGTTGAAAAGGTTTTATGTTATTTTTATATACCATGGTACATATTAAATGCAATAATGCAAAAGATAAAACAAAGAGGTGATTGGATATTGAAGTGCATAGAATGCACCTGCAAATCATTGTCCTGTTACAGCCCTTGAACGTGTCCTTATCAACTGTGTGCTTATCAATGAGAGAAAGTCCTACAGGTAGATAATATACGCATGTAATGATATCAAAATGGTTTTTAATTATTATTTCAAATGTTACCATAATTTTAGAGTGCGTTGAAGATCCACCACAACTGGGTAACGGCAGTTTTTGGCTAAACCACCATTACGGATACGGGTCTAGGGCCTATTATCATTGCAACGCGGGTTTCTATCTTAACGGCTCAAGAACAAGCACCTGTGAGGGTGGCCCGTGGACGCAGCCGCTGCATTTCTGCAAGTGTATGTATGATTTTAATGTATGATTTAATATTTCAGTTTACATATAGACTTTACTTCTTTTACGTAATTACATTTTAAAAGCATTGCTGTTTATGGCTAAATACTGTATAAGTAATGTTTTAGCAAACCATTTTGACTTGTTTTATCTTGCATTGAAATTAACTCAGAAAGAGTTACTGCTTTTACTATTCATATCTCTGGGAATAAATTAATTATGTGAACGTAATCATCTAAATGTTATGCCAAATTTAAATTCGGGTCAGCTTTGTTATTTAGCGGATTAAGTAGCTATGCCAAGCCCTATTTGAAAAGTAAGTACTTTTATGCATTTCCGTTCTAAGTAGTAGTACTTATTTGATTCTAAAATAAAATTTAAAAAATACGCCGGCAGGAAATATTTATCTTTATGAAGTTATATACATTCAAATTTTAAAGATGTACACACTCAACACCCGAAAAATCAAATGTTTTGAAAATGATCATAAAGTCAACCTTATTTAATTGTTCATAGAAGAATGCATAAAAACAACGTTTCTTTTATAGACTTTTTATTTAAAAAGCGGTAATCATTTAAAAATTCGCAACTTATTGTCTTTGAGACTTTTAACCATAATTCTACTCCCGTGCGTATGAAAACTGCCAAAATACAGTCATCAATGCATGTTAAAATATTTTAACCATAATTCTACTCCCGTACGTATGAAAACTGCCAAAATACAGTCATCAATGCATGTATAAATATTAATTAAAAAACACGTGTTTGAAAAAGTGTGACCCTCAAATTGGCTTTATTTACGTTTCGACCCATTACGTTGAAGCAGTTAAATAACTTCAATCGATACGTTTAATAATGTAGTTGTCTCGGTGGTGTTGAGGTAACGCATCCAACTGCGGTGCGAAAGGTGGCGGGTTCGATTCCCGTCTGTGAAATAATGTTTTTTCTCTCTTTTTTCTGTTTTTGTTGTTGTTGTTGTTGTTGTTGTTATTGTTGTTGTTGTTGTTGTTGTTGTTGTTGTTGTTGTTGTGTTTAAATCTGTGTTGTCTAAAACACAACAACTATCATGAAATTTTGCAATTTCTTTTGCAATTGTAATTCATTTACACAGATGAAATAATTGTTTACATACAATGATGAATATGTGAAGATCATCGTGCGCCAACATGCCCCCAAAGAAACAGGTTTATAAGAAAGACTAAGCCAGACTTTGACTCTAACTAAAGACTGCAGTCTTTAAACACCGCGCGGTGCCCAGCCGGGTATCGTTCTGTGCCTGGACGGTCAATCATGATTATTTTGTTGATGAATTGCAAATCGCTTAAATCGTACGACGACCGTTTTATGTGTGACCATATCATTACTCGCGATTACTACCAAACCAACAGCACTATGATTTTCTCAGTAACAATAACTATTAATAACTGTTTAATCTTCAGATTGTGACAGCGAGAACATAGCGCCATCCGGATATTTGTATTCACCCGATTATCCAAATGAATTCCACGGCAAAGGATACTGCAGGCACTACATAGAGGTCCCCGAAACGTACTTCGTCAAGTTAGAAATACATGATTTTAACCTGTCTCCGTGGTCATATCTCGATGTGAGGACTTAAGTTTATCTTGTTTTACTCCTAAATGTTACCATTGTACATAATTGGAAGGAAATTTAGATTTTTTTAATTTTTGTACCACGGATATTAGCTGGGAGAGGTTGATAAGTAATTGCTATTGTGTTATTGTTACATTATGAGGTCACACATTATACCAAGAATAAAAAAAACATGTGATATTTAGTCATGATGCCCTTACATGTGATCGTGGCTGCTTTGTCTGCAATACTGTAGGAATCTCTTAATATACAATGTATTGTTAAGGTAATTTAACTTACCGTGTAAAATTTGTTCACAGATATATGATGGTGGGGACCAAAGCTACCCTCTTTTGCATTGGCTTTATGGTACCTATCATCCTGGCTATGTTCTGTCCAGTACCAATAAAATGTACATCATAAGTGTTATTGATAACTACTACTATCATTCCTACAACGGATATAATGTGTCGTATCGCGCCGTTAAAAGTAAGTAGATGAGTTTATTTAAATACAGTATGTAAATAATTAACATCATTACATTCAGAAACGACATACAAATAAGTATTGCGATGCAGGTAGAAGTATTTGTTACGATATTAAAGCTGATGCCCGCGGTAATGTCAATTAAAAGAGTTTACATAAAGTTCTTTTACTGAAATAAATGTACTTACAGGACATTGAAAATTTGTATTTGACAAATAATATTTATTACAAATGTCGTTTACATTGTAATAACCCTGTCATTCCGTGGATACTTTATCCATTGCTTGATTCATACACAGCTTTGATGTTATATACGTTTGGTACATCACTCACCTAGTATTGCTTTTGAAATCCTTTAAGATGTGATTTGTTGTTAAATTTTAATCATCACATTTACTTTACACTGCGGAAGGCTAAGATATATAGTTTTGGCGTTGTCCGGTAGGCCGTTCAGCCGTCCGTAAAACAATTGTGAATACAATATCACCAGCACTACAGCAGATACCAGTTTGAAACTTGATGGGTTGATAAATCTAAATACGACAATAAGAAACAATAAGAAACATGTTGTCCAAAATATTAACCATCCATTTCTGAATTTATATATTTGTTGCACGCTGTGTTTGTATCCTTATTTTTGCCATAAATAGCTCAACAGCAAAATCAGGTTTTAACACGAAACGGTATGGGTGTATATGCTTTTTATCAGACAAAGTGCAATGCACAAAATGCATTACCCTCCAATTTGGAGTAATTTTACCTTGAATTTTATCCTGGCCGTATCGCAACAACTCTACCAAATACCATCATAAACATCATGGGTGATTATAATCTTAAAATGGAAAAGTGGATTGCTTAAGAACAATTTCCTAATGTCCTGTGTTCTTTATCGTACTTACATGTTGTCAGTATCTGGGTTTTTCCTTATCATTTGCACACACACAAGAGGATAAAATCCTGTTATTGTTTAACCACCTTTTTCTATTATTACTTACATTACTGTCGGCTATTGGTGGCGGGTCCGACCGACTGGTTGCTCATTGGGGTGCGGGAGTTAAGATGGACTTTTACTACTATGTCGCTG
>Ga0224511_10004526_pt1 | contig 10554 bp, 5 predicted proteins | sample SF_May12_sed_USG_2_FD_169988 | JGI IMG/M metagenome (GOLD analysis project Ga0224511, IMG submission 169988) | Sediment microbial communities from San Francisco Bay, California, United States - SF_May12_sed_USGS_8_1 | ecosystem: Environmental > Aquatic > Marine > Sediment | place: USA... | reverse complement strand
TGCTTTTTTAACCAGTTAAAGTAAAAATAAAAAAAATGAACATGTTTTAAATATAAAAATGAGTAACTTTCTTTGAAAAAAGAAAAAAAAAGTTAATAAGAAAAAAAAAAGTTATGCCGACCGACCGTACCTAATTTTTTTGGCGATGTTAGTGGAAACAAAGAACTTTTTTTTTTTACGCCTAACGGTGGTTACTGTGGTTATGTAGTGATACAGCTGGGGGAAGCCAAGTGGTGATACAGATATACCCAGGCCAGCCTCGGGTGATGACGTGTGTTCCATGAGCATCTACCTATATACCTACAGGAATCTGATTTTCAAGGATTTCACGCTACATATCCTAGATCCTATATCAAGAGCTCTCTCGCTCAGCCATTCTTGTATACACCTTTTTTTCCTGTGCATTTTTTTGTGAGAGAGGGAGCTAAACTGCCAAAACTATAATATACACTTATTTTTTATCTGTGTTTTTAGTTGAGGAGAGCTTTTGTGATTTTCTGATCTGGAGAGAAGATTATTGTTTTAATGTTCTGGTGGAATGGTCTTGGGGCATTCATTTTGGAGTTCTGGGCTGCCTGGTGTTTATAGTTGAGGAATTTGGAGTTTCCTACATTTTTTATGCCAGAATTTATGAGATTCAAGAAGTTGATGTGTGTGAATGCCAACTATTTTTTTTTTTAGGAAAAGAATATTTTGAAGGAATAGTCACATTTTCTTACAAACTAAATAACTCGCAGCCTACAGCATTTTGGTAAGTTTGCATACTTATGATTTTTGCATAATTTTTATTTTTTTTATTAATATTTGTAAACTACTAAAACCAATTTGGAAAAACAACAAAAACATTTTAATAAGGTTTTCAAACATTGAAGCTTTTACATAACCTCATTGACATCTGCAAGAATAAAGATAAATGGATTGAAAAGTATAGATTAAATACCGTATTTCTGGGCCTTTTATAGCATTTATTGGCACTTCTTAGTTTTTTACCTAAGTGCTTTATGAATATGGACCCTGTACTATTTTTTATCCTAAAACACTAAAATGTTTACAAAGACCAGTGCACATAATTTTATTTAATACAAAACCAATCTAATAGAAACACTTTGGCCAAAAAGAATAGTACTTCTTTGAAATCCTAAAACACTAAGATATTTATAAAAACAAATGCACATAATTTTATTTAAGGCGAAACAAATTTGATAGAAACACTAGCAAAATAAGATATACCGCATACATATGTTTTTCTTTCCCAGTAAACCAGGCGCGTAGCTGCCTATACGCGAGTACGCAGCTGAATCCACATTATTTTGACAAAAAAAATTTTTTTAGTAAAAAAAATGTGGTTTGAAATTCAGCCGCGTTCGCCAGATCTGTTAATTAGTTGAAATAAACGAAAGTAAAGCTATTCATCTCCATTTTTATGCTAAAATAAATGGATTTTCTTTGGTCAAGAAAGCTCTCCGGAGGCCCCAAAACGCACCAAATTGCACCATTTATTTAAAAAAAATTAGGGGGGGGGGACATGCCCCCTGACCCCCCTAGATTATTTTGAATCCACATTCTTTATAGGCTAGCTACGCGCCTGTACATAATGAACCTTAATGCGATACATACACTTAAATAATTAACAGTTTATGTACAACTGTTTATAGGTTTTCATTAGCATTTGTTTTAATCGTATGATTAAGTATCTGTATAATCCGGTGCATACGCCATTTGAATCTCCGGCTCTATTTGTTAAATTACCATGTTCAATGCATACCGACTAGTCTCTTATTCGACGTTTACTCGACAACTGTATATATTGTATGTAATAGTGTGGGCATAATTACTTTATCAAAAAATAGTCAAATGAATGTATAAAATGACAAAAACAATTATTTTGGCAGAAAAGCAGTCGTTATTGCCACTTACAGCAACATAACGGCTAGGTTTTGTCACTTAATGTCATCTTCGTATGTTTGTGAGCAATTCTAGACTTGCTGATGACACTCTTTGCATTCTTTTAGAACTAAATGCGTCTGATAAACCCAAAAATAACACACTGGAGCTCTTGCAAAATTTGTTCATGTGTTGGAAGGCAAATAAAACGTATTAATTTAGGGTCGGTATCCGCTGGCCATATCAATGTTGCAATAAGCGCGTGTTGAACATGATAACAAAGATCCTTCTTTAGTGAATAACTCAAGTAGAGCATTTATCCATTATGCTGTGCATTTTTTCTTTTGGGTTAAGCGGCTGTATAGTGTCGCCCCGTACTATATCATTGTGAAGTAATTGTTTTCTAGTCCTCTGGGAGCATGGTTTCTATGGTGTTTACATTTGAAAATAGAATTCTGCTCATGCTCTAGAGGGTGTCATTGGTGTCCTCCAAAAAATGTTGAGAACTTGTGAGGTTTGCTATAGCTTAAAACTGGTTTAACCCCCCAATGAAAGTCATTGACCGTACCAAGGCGGTAACTCAACATTTCTTGGAGAATTCCTTTAAGAAATTATCAATAAAAAAAAAAGAAAATAAAAAATGAAAAATCCGAAAAACACAAAAATATGTGTTTTCTAAATGTCTGTTGCGTCATGATGTTGTAAGAGTTTTTGTGTCGTCCCTTGTGTTTTTGTACGGGCAATTTTGTCATGGTGCCCTTAAACATGACATATCTACATTGTTTACAACATTCTTTGTTTGAACATCTCTTCAATTTATATTTTCATTACCATTGATGAGCAGCTTTAATAAAACCGAGGCTGCTATTTCCCCACTCAGGCTATGCTTTTGTAGGACTTTCACTTTTTCTTATAATAATGTTACTTACTACAGCTTGTGTTTAGTGCTTGTGTGGCGGGTGTAAAATGTCGCCACGTACTAGATCATTTGTTTCTGTTTCTCTAGGATCGTAGATTGTATGTTGTTTACATTTGAAATAGTATGTTTGTGTTTAAGTTGATCTTGCTGACAATAATGGTCAATATCAATAAGGGTTTATGATGTTTAAAATAAGTGCTAACATGTTTCCCTTTTCATCAACACACATGTGCGAGTCTGCAAAGCGTATACACTTTGCCTCGTGTCGTTTGTTACATTTTGGTCAGTATGTTCAACGTATATAATGATATAATAAGCATCCGGATAAAATTGATCTGTTTTCGATCAACATCCAAGAAATTGTACTCTTACTGATGTATGAAGCGAACTTAAGAAGGTCATGTAATTAGGAACTCCACCAGTAATGCCAAACGTTTTACATATTGTCGATGCATAAGGAAAAACGAAAACGGCAATAATATCAAAACCTTCTAATCTGTTGTCCCACATCTTTTGACAACATCAGGTGATTGATGTTAGAAAGATACTTCAAGATCCACAATGCTGTCTTTTTCATTAGAACAGGATATTTCAATTTTTCATCAAGATATTCAGAAACGAATGTCCGGTCTCGTGTTATAACTGTAAACGCCATAAAAATACACAGTAAAAAGATATACTTTCAAAACGGAACTGTTTTGTTCACCGCCTTAGAAAAAGATATATTTGCATTTAAATGAAATTAACTAAAATAATTCTTTACGTTCTGTGCATGATATTTCTTAAGTAACATATATTGGCCCATAAAAACATGCCCAAACAGAACTATTACAGTTACATGTGAACGGTGTTGGCTTTAAATGGTTGTGTTTGTTTGTTTTTTAGTTAGGACAAGTTTTCTCCAACTGTTGTGTCCCCATTTTCAGCTTTAAAACACATGAATATTGTTGTAGATTTGTTTGTCATGTTAAAATGCATAGTCAGAAACTGATGTTGATATAACCATACTTCACTCTAAATTATTTCAATCAATAAAAATATTAATACTCCCCAAAAAGAAAGTTAATTCTAAATGTCTTTACATCTTGTTTTGCGTGTTTTGTGATATGCTAAGAGTTTATTTATGTGCAGGCCATTTTGTCATGGTACATTTTTTGTACCATTTAACATGTATTCAATTGATATTAACATAATGAAGTCTTGACTTCAACATGCAAAATCCGATGTTGTTCCATGCTACTGCTTATCAATGCTATCAGTTCAGAAGCAAACTCGTAAAATTGAATTAATTTACTTACCTGTCTTTTGACGATTTCACAATTCAATAACCAATTTAAAGCATGAACTTACCATCAATAGGTAAACAATTATAGAAAAGATTGCGTTTTTAACTAAATGATTAGGATATTCAAATGTTTTGCAAAACTCTATTGACCTCGTGTAAACACATCGAATAATTGATATGGCAACTTCGAGTTATTAACTGAAGATAACATTGCCTTTGTCGCTACTGCCTTAAACTGAATATATAACGCTTATATACAATCACTTGGCTCTCTATATCAGTTTATCAGTGTATAAAATACCTTTGGACACTGCAAACAATTTCAATGGAGTTATTTTGTCACTACCGCCTAAGCACTATTATAATTCCAAAACAGTTCCTCTGTAAGACAGTGTGCATATATTGTTTACCTTCAAGCGTACGCGCTAGCTTTTAAATGTTAATAATGTAAGCGTGTGCAGTGTAAAAACTGCAACTGTAAAACATGACGCTTTTTCTGACATAAAATGTTCACAGCGCTTCGTCAAAAATGAGCTCAGAGTGTTTTTTCTCATTTCACTAAAACGTAAAGCAATGGGGTGAAAACGTTTAGATGGCTGATTAGACAGTCTACAAGTTTGATTGGACCCCGTCGAATGACGTTGATTTGATTCAGTGCAACGAAATTATTTCCACTTCAAGAAATGAGAGAAGAAACACGGTTCACAAACAATTGTTAAGATTCAGCGGACATAAAGTTGATGTCTAAATGTAATTGTATGATTCATTTAGTACAGGGTTTGGTTTCCAGTTTAGGACCAAGTTCGTATAGTGCGAATATAGATACATTTGTATACGTGAAGAAAGTTATTGTCCTATATTATATTTCATGTTAAACATATATTTATATATGCTGTACAATGCAATTAAATTATACAGTATAATGCAAACAGCTATAACCAAACATTGAAAATATCGCCCTACGGTGTGACGTTATAGTAACACCCTTAAATCACCATTTACTCCTGCAAATTCCTTAATCCATTGCAGATGTGTCGTTGTTTCCTCAAACACACATAACAGCAGTGACGCCTGCTAAAGGCCGGGACTAGCGAATCATTTCCTGATACATTACATGTGTCTGGCTTTATCATTGAACATACTCATTTTTGTATATTGTGTTGTTACATTTGAATTGCTCAGACCTAAACGCCAGTGTGTTATAATTGGCTTAGATAATTTCTAGCGAAACATGGGTGAGGATTTGTATGACCGTAGTTAGCATGCAGATCGTAGGGAAGTTCCTTTTAGGTCTCTTGAAAGGTATTGTATCGAAACAATTATAACACGTGTATGATAAAGATTACTGAGCGAAATGATTACATACTCATCTAAGCATACTTATTTAACTATTTTGTTTCGCATGTACATGTACGGATGGAACCCAACAGACATAAATATTATAGGGTTGCCAGGATTTTTCCATTTGAGACACTAACCTACAAACTGTTGAGAAACGGGGACAGCAAAGCAATGATCCATGCTCTGGTGGCTAATAAATATCGATCCAGATAATTAGGGACAGACACCTCGGGTTCTAATGTGTATTAGCTCGACTATCCTCCGCTCCTTTCATAGTTTGCCTGCAACAGTGTGTCCATGAGATATTGCTAAGTATATACTTAACTGATACACATAATTTATATGAAGAAAATAAGTGCTGTGTGTACAATTTATGTTAAAATTTTAGAGTAACGTGGCCTAATTTAAGATTGTAAAAAATGGTTAAAGATATTGCATGACACTACTGAACAAAAAATAAGCGCCAGCAAACCTCTTGTAAAAGAAAAATGTTGCTAGGTTATTTATATCTAAATTATTCGGTTATAAACTATATGTAACATGTAATCTTAAAGACGGATGTATTAAGAAACACAATATCATCGCTAATTAGATCAGCAAACACAAAATTTAACAGAGATCGTTTATGTACCAACGACAACACCTACGTAAATAATAAGTTTCTCTTAGCAGGTGTTTCAAAGAAACAGAAATCGGCATATAGATTTGACAAAGACTATAATGCTTATAAGCATTTTGTTTCGATATATAATATCATTTCGGAATATATCTACTGAAAGACAGTCTTGTATATAGTCGTTTAAACGCTTCCAAATGGCCACAGCGGTAGTTGAATATATGATAGCATACGAGTATTAGACAAATAAAAAGAATGAGTCAATTGCACAATATTCCGTTATATTTTAATCTGCAAAATCAACCCAGTACTGCCGCATAATTAATATATTTTGACAGTTACATGCACTGCAAAGCAATATCGCGTAATTGAAAATTATGACTTGCGATTGCTGAGTTGCTAAGTATGCCAAACCCTTATCCACAAGACAACTAAAATAACTTGCCTTCTAGTGTGCCAATAAATCTTTTTGAAGTAATGGAGGTTTGTCATAGACACAATATGGCAAGAGTACATTGATATCTATGTTATTCTTACTTTAACTTTATTACTTTATTCACAGACATAAATAAAAATATTTTGTGATCACGAAATGCACTTTTATTTCAGTATGAGAAGAGAGAAGGTCTACATAGTTATACGCATTTTAGTAGTATACTATTGCAATTGCTTGTTATTACATTATAAAGATGTGTATAATTATGATACTTTACCATAGATGTCGTAACTGTATCATTTGTATGTGTACAAACAATCATTTACCTTAACAGTTTATTGATACATCATCAAATCATACATGACTTTTTTACATTAGCAGAGATTGCTATGATTGTATTTCTTTCAATAAGTGGCATTACGAAAATACTTGTGTTTTGTGGGTCATTTTGGTGCACTTAACCTTATACCAATCAGGTCTGCTAAGAAATGTTTGTCATATGTAACTTACTTTTTTGAATTGCTTTATTCAATATTTCTATATGTTTTTGAGTTGCATATCGCGATCAAATCAATTATAAGAAATAGTCTATAGTAAATCAATCGAAGAACAACGCGAATTAAACCTGTTTTGGATTTATTTCGATTTTAAATAAAAACACTAGTGTCACTCGTTTTTGTCCATCTTTTCAATTAATACCCTTAGATGCTTATAGTTTGACTCAAAACGTAAACCTTCGTCTAAACAACACTCATTTGTATGGACAAAGAAGTCCGTTTAGAAATATTTTTAATAACAATATGAATAAAAAATATTGTTATAAACGTATTTTACGTCTTGTTTCGCCTGATTCGTGCTGTTGTAAGTGTTTGTTTCTGTACGGGGCATTTTGTCATGGTGCCCTTGTGCCCTTTTTACATTGTTTGTAACATTCTTTCTTTGAACATCTCTTCAATTTATATCATAAATACGTTAACAGATATGTTAAGTTTCTTATTACATATATGTTTATAATAAATGATTTTGAGTAGTATTACAAAGTACCACAACATTCATGTAAATGCTATTTGTAAACGCGTTAAAATAGGCAATTGACTGAGTAAAATCTCTAGTGTGTATCGAAATAGCACGGGATCTGATGGTCGTTTTTTTATTATCTAAATGGAAAATTAAAGTATCCAGCTCTAATGAAAAAGCACAGTATTTGGATTCTGATGTAGTTTTGTAACATCAATCACTTGCTTTTGTCAAAAGATGTGGAGCAACAATTCAGACGGTTTTGTTATTGTGACCTTCATTCATTTCACTTCATACATCGACCTTCAGAAAAATGTTTTCCGTTTGTGGAGAAAATCCCAATTTCACATTCCTTTGTTCACTCCATTTGGGGAAAGTCCGTTTTTCATTGATACATGTATATACATGTATCTACAGTGATTATTATTACTGCAACAATCAGCAACATTATAAGACACAACTACTTATATTTTAATTTAATTAAAATATATTCAATATATGTTGTATATGTAACACATTGATATAGACCAATTACAATTTGACAAACACCACGGTGTTGAGGCTGCTATTCTTCCATGCAAACTGTGTTTCCCGAGGACTTTCACTTCTCAATTTAACTGAATTTAACTTACTACAGCTGGCGTTTAGAGCCTGTCTGATGGCTGTAACGTGTTATGTACTTGATCATTGTGCGGTTATATTTTTCTTGTCCTTAGGGATCACGGATTGTTTGTTGTTTACATTTGAAAAATAATAGTGTTTCTTTCATACGCCAAGGTGCGTCAGTGGTGTGGCATCTCTATTACCACTAACAGCTTCAATAAAACCGCGGCAGCTATATTCTCCATGCAGCATATGGTTCCTGAGGGCTTTCGCTTTTCTCAGTTGAATTCAACGTACTTTTGCAAAGATGAGTTTTTGAAATGTCCTCAACATCCCGCTTAAATCAAACTGTATTGTGGTATTAAATTGACATTTCAGTTCAAAACTATGGTCAAATGAATTCTAACCAGACCTATTCTCTTCTTTTTCCGATTACAGAGATAAAATTTTAAAACCAAAATTATCTAGTTATGTTTTAAAGAAAAATTTATCTCATGGGATTACAACAACCCTTGTAAAAGTATGATGTAGGTTGAAGTGCAGTCTATACGTGTGCTTTGTTAAGTCTATATTCTATATATAAACAACAACGGGTATGTTGAACTGTTTGTTTGGTGTGTTATGCAGTTTTGCAACGTGGAAAAACCTGTGTCATAACGAAACATTTGTATTGGTTGAAAGCACGAATAGCACACCGACACATTTAATTGCCCGATGAATTATATAATCTGTCAAATAAACATGACAATTATAGAAGCAGTCCTATGTAATCAGGATGAAACTACTATTCTAAAGAAATAATTTAGGAGACGTGTGGATGTTCGCAAATGTTTTAAAAACATTTAATGCTGGAATATACACTATTTGCTGAGAACTTATACTGAAACGATAATTGGGCGTTTGATGTTGTGGTTGTTTTAACAGTAATGAAAAGGCTAGCATATAGTATTGCTACGGACAGCAATTTAAAATGGTGATTATTGAAATATCGCCTTTGTGTTGTGTGTAGATAAGCACTTTTATTGGGTGTGTTTCCAGTTAAAATTGTCTGCCGGAATGTTGATAGCAATAGTTGACGTTCTGTGTTCTTCTTAGATATTCATTTTCATCTTCAATGTTTAATATAATTGTCTTATAAAGATTATGAAACATTTCAGTGCAAACTTATACGACCCTTCTTTTACTTTTATTGTTGATTTCATTTTCAATCAATACAATATAACATTACATTTGCATGATACAACTGGTTGATCAAATCACAATTAAGTAAAAAAAATATGTATATACTTCCCGAATAAACATCAACGTAATTAGAGTATAACAAAAAGTATATTAACATTATTGCTAACTACTTCGATTTACCCGTATTGACTCAGCACTGCTAATAATTTAGTCAAAAAGTCACTTAACGATGTTTTCACTGTTCACAATTATTAAAAATATACAAATTACTAATACACAAAAGATATATCAACAGTTTAACGTAATGCTGCAATAAATCTCTAAATATGTCTACATTATTCTACAAATCTTTAAAAATATAACTAAAATAAACTGATGTTATCGCGCCCCTAGAAAACAGAGCACTTATTTACGGGGTTCATGGGCGATCCAGCAGGGCACTGAAAGGCGTCTGCAAATTTCTGGAAGTGTGACAACGTGCCGATCACCCTGGAATTCGGACAATCGTGTCAGTTAGAAATTAAAAAGTACAGTTATACATAAAATTAACATATGTTACCAATGTTAAAATGTATGAAAAAGAGAAATACGTGACGAGTACCTGTATTTTCCTGGCGATTTGTGATTGGCCTCCGAGTTTATGTAAAATTGAAACAGCCCTCTGCGGCTCGTTTTCTCACACATACTCTGCAATATAAGAACATGGTATTTATATGGAAGGGCAAACATTTCTTTGTTTGTATTTCACCTGAGACATGCATTGACAACCGTTAGTAGTAATCTAATTAGGATCTAAAATGATAATTTTTCACTGCCAGATGTGTGCTTAAAATCAGATACTCGACTAAATTGAAATTGAATTCACTATCGTTATACTACGGTATAATAATTTTTATGCATTTGTACAGAAATAAGAACGTATGTTTGGTTAACATATTAAATGGAAATTCAACAACTATATACTTATGAGTTGGCAAAAACAATTATATCGACAAAGTTCAAAACAGTACCTGTGCATAAACAATGAAGAATGTTTGTTCTTCTGTAAACATGTGGCCAGGAATGTCAACGTGTCCTCCCTTGTTACTGGTAAATGCCTGTGAAACAAGTATAATTATAAATGCTTTTAATAGTGAAGAATTTTAATTGTATTCATACTCTGAATTTAAATTGGTTATGTATAGGTTATTGGACAATATTCGCGGGTAAACTCATTTATACGGTCTAGCGCGGCGCAGCCGCGCGACCGTATAAATGAGTTTACCCGCGAA
>Ga0224511_10004525_pt1 | contig 10554 bp, 4 predicted proteins | sample SF_May12_sed_USG_2_FD_169988 | JGI IMG/M metagenome (GOLD analysis project Ga0224511, IMG submission 169988) | Sediment microbial communities from San Francisco Bay, California, United States - SF_May12_sed_USGS_8_1 | ecosystem: Environmental > Aquatic > Marine > Sediment | place: USA... | reverse complement strand
TGTTGCACGTGCATATTGTACACATTGCTACCTATGCACATACCAAGTTTCATGCGCCTAGCTTAAACAGTTTTTAAGTTATCAAAGGATCCAGATTTTAAGCGGACAGACAGACAGACTGATAGACTGACTGACTGACGGACGGACGGACTGACGGACGGACGGACGGACGGAGGGTAAACCTATAGTCCCCTCCGGTGTGAACACCGGTAGGGGACTAATAAGCAGTGTAGCATCTAGTATTTTAAACCATGGTGAAGTGACCGGACGGAAGAGATCACCCAAACACATACAGCAAATAAAGTCATTAATATATTGACCACCCTATGTTAAAGCCTAACATAAACTAATATTGTTTAGCGGTTCTTGTTTATTAAAGCGAAGTGTGCGTATAAAATACGCGTATAAAATATTAAAACCGTTTTAAAGTGTGAATAAATGAAGTTTGCCGTTATTTACTGCCTTTTAATATTCTAAACAGTTATTAAATATCTTATTTTATCCTTAAAGCATAACACAACAATGGAAAACATAAATATGATGATTTATTTCAATGACTATAGAGTAATGTGATTCGCACAAAAGCACACAATTTTGTGTTGTTCTAGTTGTTTCTATTTACTTAATATACTCATATTTATTACTGTGATTCTAGAAGATTCTACATTGTACTAGGTTCGGACAAATATTAAAACGGTTTAATACGGCTAAACGTACATTTATGATTGCAAGGAAGCATATTTGTGACATTTCTAAAATTCATAAAGAGCGAAAATGAGAACTGAAGACGTGTTGACACGGACAAATTGCGGCGCTAGCCAGAGAACATTTCCTGTAGAAATGCTGCAGACTTGATTAGCAAATGTCGCATTTTAGACACCGCAATTACTCCTAATATCGTCACGCTGCAATTGCATATGCCTCACACAGTTTTTCAGTGGTGCATTGTTGTCTTCAGTTACTCTGTATGTTTACGCATTTTAATATGACAAACACGCAATCTTGTAATAAAATTCGTTCATATTGGACTCTGAATCATGCAATAATGCAAGAAAAAAGTTTGTTTTTACATAAAATATTAAAATGTAGGTGTTAATAAGCGGGTTAACAGACTGTTACACCAATTTAATGTGACATTCTCCACCTATATAACATTTAATTATTAATGTTGGTAATGAATACCTTTAACTCCAGTTACATAAATCACTTCCGATCATTATTCTGTGAAATTCTTTGACTGTCTCAACTGGGGTAAAGGTATCGCCGACGACTGTTATGCTGAACATCAACCGGGGCTTTCTAAGGGTCTTAAATGGGGTGGCATCTCTCATTACCATGGACAAAAAACTTCAATAGTATCAATTGAAGAGATGTTCAAAGAAAGAATGTTGTAAACAATGTCGATATGTCGAGTTTAAGGGCACCATGACAAAATGGCCCGTACAAACACCAACACACATAACAACACAAAAACACATAGGACACCAAGACGCAACAGACATTTAGAAACAAAACTATTTTCCCCATGCTAGCTACGCATCCTGGGACTTTCCATTTTAAGAAAAATTAAAACTTTAACCGTGTTATAATCTTATAGACTGATGTGGTCAGTAATAGAACACGGTACTTCAGTCAAATAGACCTAAAAGACCAAACGGAGATCAATTTGGTCGTGTATACAATATATCAAATGGTATTTGCGGATACTGCTGGATGTTGTTTGAAATAAAATGTTATTGATACTGTTAATGCAAGCAAACGTTTGGTGAGTTTTTTTTCCATATCTAATTTAGTAGCTTATTATAATTATTTAAATGCATATTGGCGACATTTTTCTCTCTCCATTGCCTTCAGGGTCTACATTTCAATCAATTTCACGGTAAACCAATCAGATGTAGTAATGTGTCCCCAGTCTACCATTACGCCAACACAATTGCTACGGTTTAGAGACCGCCGAGTTATGCACAAACGAATAATGTAGCTATTACCTGTTGACTAGACAATCCGCGTGTATGATACTTAATGAATGGTATAATGTTTAGAGGCACTTTAACCTTTAAATTAAACACTAACGTTGATATAGTAATTACACTTCCAAGTATGTTTGTCTGCAATATTAGGGAATTGTGTATGCCATTTTCAATCGTAAACTACCTATTTGTACTTAAAAGTAACATATAACTTGTACGTGCTCTTTTATGATTAATTAAGAACCAACACACTGAAGCGCCTATAACAAAACAGTAGCAAAACAGCAGAACTTGGCGCAATGTTCGAGGAAGTAGGCCTTCATCTTTTTATATATGAAATGTAAACACATAATATTTGAGCCGTGTATACAACTAAAAGAATTTGGGAATGCAATAGAATGGATTATTTATATATTTAGTCTTAGGGCATTGCTTTACGTAAGCACATTGGATATGTATTATCTCCCTTGTATCTAGCCGGTTTAAAATGGCGTCCGTTCATGTGGTTAAGACTTGTATCTGGTATCTTGGGAGCTACTCAGAACAATTAATAATTCCATCTTACAAACTTGAGTTTATGGCTTTTCTAGAACTATGTCCAATATCTACATACTATTTTTACACATATTATGATGATTTGGTATGAATGTGCAAAAGGAAATCGGCTTTCCGAAGGCAATGCAAAGAATAATTAGAGCGGCTGTTTCAGAATTTTCAACTTGCGTTAATGCAAAAGAGAAAGTGCATTTATGACGGAATGGTAATTTGGAACAGCTTAATGGAGTTTTTATTTTCAAATTAATTACACTCTGACGTAGTACCGTAATCCTTGTTACATCGACATATTACTAAATATCGGGGGAACAAGCAATAATTTGCGTAAATCAGAAGGCAAATATGTAAATAATGTTCGTAACAAATGCCAGCGCCATTTTTACAATGCCTGGTCGAACAAAATATAGGTAACTGGCACCACTTTAATGGAGCGTTGCGTTGTTTGTAACATTAATTTAAACCTAGGTAAGTTATTTTGTTATCGTTTTATCAAAACAGTTAACTTACTATATGTTAAAAAGTAAAATGTAAATACAAATATAATGGTCTATTTAACAGGTATTCAGTTTAATATAACTATGCAAAGGAAAAACAGACACAACATTCCGTTAAATTAATACGTATTGTTTAAACGGAGAGTGCGAGAGGAAACCTCTCCCACAATACTCACATATTTTTCCCAATTATTTTTTTGTAAGTTAACCCAACTGTTTTGTAGGCGTCACTTCTTAAACACTTCTTTTACGTGTGAATTTTCAAGCCTCTTAGGCCACTGTGATCTTTATAATGGTTGACCTTTAAAAGTACAGGAACATACTTCAGTCTTTTCAACATAACATTCTTATTTTGTCTATGACAAATCAATGTCAGTCAGGGCTCCAGATAATTATTTTTCTAAGGAGTAAATGTACGCTCTCCTAAACGAGTGAGGGGGTAAAGTACTCCCTAATTTCAAACCCAGGGAGTAAATGTACTCCCTTATTTAACAATCAAAGTGTAAATGTACAGAAACACATTTTCTATTGTTTTTGTATATTATACATCTAAATAATTACTTATCTTTAGCAGATCAGTATGAATAAACAACTCCATATACTAACTTAAAGGATGTACACCAACAGAGTGGGGGGTGGGGGCAGTACTCGGTAAGCAGACACTCACGCAAAAAGTTTCTTAACATTTGTTGACACAAAAAACCATAACAACCCTATCTGAATAGTATTCATAATTTAAAAGAACATATGTTGTCGTAAGAGGTGTTAGTAATCAAGTAAACATATCCAATTGATAAGTAATGGTCCATACAAATGAAAAGCTTTTTTTGAAGACAGCTTTACACGTGCGATTGAAAAACAGATAAGCAATACGACACATAACGGGAACTATACAGTCACTATTTTTATATGTTACGCAGGCGCTGTTAAATAAGGTGGCCAACGTACACTAAATTTTATGAGCAAACGAAACTAAACTATGAAATGTACGCGCTGAAATTTTAATTTGAGCGTATCTTACCCCTTTATTTAAAAATTTAACGCGTAAATGTACGCTCAGAAATCCCAACCAGCGCGTAAATGCCCGTTTTTTAGGGGGTAAATCACCCCCTTACGCGTCTTATCTGGACTAATGTCAGTGCAATTCTTTGAAGCAGCTTAGTTCCAGATTTGAAATACAACGCACTTCATTTCACAAAGACGTTGTTTTCGTTAATATCACTGTTCACACTATCAATACGCAGTGTATAACACAACAGTATATAAATACCAAAATTTCCAAAATAATACTCATAATTTATTGTTAACTACGCGTTCGCGTAGGGTTCATCTAACATGCCATGTGTAATTTGTAAAAGTAACAAATAACACAGGTCGCAATAGACAAGGCAGACATTATTTATTGTACCCAAGTATTAAAATCATTAGTGTGTCATAAATTTACAATGACAATGTGGTAATATTGATCATTTATAGCTAAGAACTCAATCACGCTACTGACGTAGTTAATGACAAAATATTATGCTAGATAGGTCAGATGGACCCGCTTTAAAGCCTGTAAAATAGATTGTGAAGATTTTTATTTAAGTGATGTTGCTATCAATATTGCAAAACTGATTAGTTTGTCTGTTATTCAAATAAAGTCAATTAATTGACTGTGTCTCAAAGCTGACACCAAGCTGCCTCAAGTAAGTTCACCACAAAGTGATTTTATCAAAGATATGATGATAACCTTATGTTACAGATACGCAAAAGGTAGTGTGCTTTATATCCAGGTAAGTTTGATTGGTCGACTATTACGGAGTCATCGCTCGGCGTGTTAGTTCTATTTCAGAAAGAATTAAAATAGCAATATTTCGAAATGTGTGCTTAATTAATTAGATAATAAATTAATGTATCAAAATAGGAAACTAATATGACAACAATAATCACTTGTTTATGAATATGAAGATATAATATATAAAATGCAGAATCATTTTTCATATAACAATATATGTAAGTTTTAATGTTTTGTTTGTTTGTAGAACAATACCAAAGCAAACAAGACAACGAGAACATAACTGTTTGTAATTTTTCCTCACATTTCATAAGTGCGTGCTTTATATTCGTTTTGCCATGAATTGCAAATTCAAATATACGAGAACGTTTGTGAAAACTGACATTCACGTCAAAAACCCATTTTCCCCGATCATCAACCACACACCAAGCATGCAAACCACAATGCAATTTAATGATTTATCGCTTTCATTTGTATTACTTTTGTTATAATTTAAACCGTGAAGCAATCATTTACTGCGTTGTATACAGCGCACATGGCAAGTGTGCGTTATACCCATAAATTCAGACAATACATTAACAGCTTTGAATTGTAGCTATTATGGTAAATAGTAGATCAGGGTTATTCGTTATGTTCTATATTGTTGTGTTTTGTATAGGTACCAATGAAAGTAAATTAGACACCACAGCCTAATTTCCCATTATATCATGGTGTACAATATTTTTCCTTGTTTAAACTTATTGACATTTTGTGTACTTGTTAATACATGTTACGTGCATATCAGGTCAAACATATTGTTCTTTTTAAAATTGTATTTTACAGTTTTTTATGCCAGAACAAAAATGGCGCTTTTAAACTGACGTGAAAGAGGATTGTTTTGTTTTGTTTTGCATAAAGCGGCTGTTGCTTAAATCACGTTTGAAACTTTATTACACGACGCTCTTGCTAACGCGCAATAGAAACCGTTATGCCCATATGTACATATCATCAATACGTACAAATCATATCTATATTCTTATATATAATTATTGTCATAATTAAAGTGTTACACTTATTTAAAACTATTTCTGTTTAATGTATGATGTACTACTATCCAGTGCAACACAAACACAATTCTGATTTGTATGTGTTTATGGTAAGCGCGTTATCGCTGAATGTAAGGTCTACTTAGCAGTGGCGTCTAGAGTATGTTGCGCAAAACTAAAGGAGGAGGATGTATGGTTACAGTCTTGAACATAGTCAAAAACTTTTAAGATAAAAACAGAGATATCACTGTATATGCACATGCGTTTTTATGACTTTTTCAATTCAACTGATGAAAGGGATCTTGAAATTTTCTAGTACATTTAATAACGTGCTAATGACTCGCACTACGTGCACCACATTTTACAATATTTGCTTAAAAAATTTGACCTCGCGATGTTGCCAGTTGTTGTCAGTTAATTACATTATCCATTCCTGTAAAGATGTTCTTCACGTATTGCTGATTGCAAATGACGTATACTATTACTTACACGCTGTAGAATTTTACAAACAGGTGCCAATGATTAAAATGTTGTACTACAAAAGTGCATCAGTTGTATTCCTCAAGTGGTAAATGTTTACTAGAATCGTTTCTTTGATTTTACCAGAGAAAGGTAGAATACAAAGATATATGATAGAAAACGTTCTAGACGCATCTGTCTTTCTACCATCACATTTAAGTGAAAAATAACAGACCTATAAATTGGTACATATAGTCACAATGATGTCAGAAATAGCATTTCAGAAATTCATGGCACATGATTCCTTTTGTGATTCATTGTTGTGCTCTTTCTTACAATAAATAATGTTAGTTAAAGAATAGAACTAATTGGTAATACGTCCATTACGGAGCACCTAAGGTGACATTTTTGATACTTTTTTCCAGGAAATTATTTCGTAATTGCGAAATTACGTCGATAGTAGATGATAAACTTTTTTACAGTTGTGCAAATGACAAAATTTACATTTAGTATCGGAACTACATTATTAATAAATATATGCAACATCGCGAACAATTGGCCACAACTAAAGTATCTTTTTCTAGTTTAAATCAATTACAGTATAACTTCTTTTTATGCAACATCGCAAACTGTTGGCCATAACCAACGTGTATATTTAGATATATTAAATCGATTGCAGTATAACTTCTCTTTAAAGGTGCTATTTCTGCATCTTTATACCATTATAATCGGTCACACTTTTTTCAATAATTATGTTCAGTATACTAAATATATTAACATTGCAAAAGGAATTGCCAAATGTGGTGACAAATAATGTGTTTTTGGACAAAAAGTAAAAACACAACAACAACAACAACAACAACAACAACAACAACAACAACAACAACTAAACATAAAAACCCTTGCCGGAGCCGGGAATTGAAGCCGGGACCTCTTGCACCACCGCGTCAACTGAGAGAATCGATTGTAGTCAAGCTATTAAACTAGTTAGACGCAAAGGGTCGAAACATAAATAAACAAAGCCGAATCTGCGGGCCACACATTTTCAACAAATTCATTTTTTCTGTAATATTTTTATATGCATGAATAAATATATTTGACAGTTTCTCATATTTAAGGGAGTAGGTTTCACTGCTTAAATATGGTTAAAATGTAATGCGTAAACAATTCTGACATAAAAGATACAGTCATAGCATCTTTAAACTAGACAATGTTTCAAGAAAGCCCGACTTCAACGATCTGAAAATATTGCCAGTCTACAATTCATGAAATATTAAAACGCCTTTCCGCTTATCGTCTGCGACATTGCTTTAATCATTCATACATTATATGTCCGCCTGTAAAATGTGTTAAGTTCTCAATATTAAAAGACAGCGACTACACCGACTTTGCAGTCTGAATTTCAGAAAGAAGCGAGACATAGTATAAGCTTTAAGCTTCCTACTCAATTCTAAGTAATATTTTTGTATTTTCATTTGTCACTTATGTTAGTGTTAAACCCTGTTATCAATTGTTTTTATGAACTGTGCAACATGTATTATTTGTACAATGTATATCTTGTTAAATAAATATTGGTTAAACTAATATTAAAAGACATGACAACGAATACACAACAGTTCGTAAAATATTTCATATATTTTAGGTATGCGTATCTTACATCAATTATGCAAAGTCTTTCAATTTTAAACATAAATGTATGAGACAGTTTGTCATTGTCATGCACGTCTTAATCCCATTTTCCCTGATTATCAACCATTAACTGAGCGTGCAAAACACTGTACAATTTAAAAATATATTGATAGTCTTTGTTACCCTTTTGTTATAATTAAACTGTAAATCACCGGTTATGGTATTATTGTTTTACATACAATATAAGGCTTTGTTTAAGCCAACGATTGCAATGATATTCAGCGCTGTATAAATGACGCCTGATAAGTGAGACCAATTTACAGACGATTAGCGAAACATAACCACGGTGACACGTTAATAAATATAAAATGTTTTATGATGAATACTAAAACGTTTTCATTTTCTTGTGTTATGCAACTTTTTAAATAAAACCAAACTAATGAATACAGGAGGAAAGGTGATTTTCGAAACAAAAGCAAATAACTTTTATTTTATCCTAAGAAATCAAACAAATGCTTAGATAAAAATCACAGTACAAAATGAAGGCTTGGACAATGTGTTTCCATCTTTTGGTAATAACTTGTAAAAGACTTTAAAATAAATGTTCTTATAAAGTTACAACGAATTAAAGGTATAACTTGATCATAATCAAACACGCCTCTCTCGTAAATATAAAACAGAGCAATTCTTTAATCGAGTATCTGCTAACAAGCGCCAAAACCATACAGTGATGTTTTGCGTTTGATGCATTTGAAGTCTTTTGTAACCAATGTAATTAAGCAGTAAGTAGCTTGCGGTGTAGAATCGAGCGTTTAAACCCATGAATGCTGGTTAAGTGAACTGACGGACGAGCCCACCCACACCAAACAATAAATAAAGTCAATAATAAATACATCACCATAAAAGCACCAATATACTCGAAGATTGTATACAGTTCATTCATGCAAAAGGCAAACACCGTATAATATATTCAAACCGCGTATTATAATTTTAAATCATTCTAAATAACGTTTGCCGCCAGTTACTACCACTTAGTAATCTAAACATTTTTTAAAACATGCATTCATTTAGAGATAGAGATTGAGCATATCATGGGTCGAGCGATATCAAAATCCGATAACGTGTTGACAGGGACAAAAGTAGCATAATTATGGCGTGTACATGTATATGCCCGTGTGTGTATAAATATCAGCATTATGTATGTTCCCTTTATAGGATCTATGTATACATCCCCCAGACAATGGTAACGCGGCGATTCTTTGTTTGTTTTCTTTGTATGAATGTATGGTTGTTATACGCAACATAAGATTTTATTTACTTAACCTACAAGTCCTCGACGTTGAGAATGAGCTGGAACGGTATGATTTCCCTTTATAAAGCCCGAACAAATAACGTCCATGAATTTAATAAAGGTGCCCTCCTTTGGTACGCCGTACTCAGGAAGTGGGGGATTAAGGCGTTACGCTGTACGCAAAGGGTCGGTAGGCAGTACGCAAAGAGTCGATACGCAAAACGCAAAATCCTGCTATATCGTAAGCATGCAACGTTACTTTTAGGAGGTAATTTTTTTATCAAGAGCTAGCGTTAACAATTATAATGATTGTGCCTGTGCTTGCCACAGACTGTATTTTCTTTATGTAAATGGAAACGCCACAAAAAGGTTGTTTTGGTGTTAAACGGTACGCAAGCTAAATATGACGCATTACGCAGTAGCAAGGGAGGGTGGCGGGGTGTTCACCCTCATAATGTAGATAAGATCTGTAACTTGGATCAAGGGATCCATTCAGACTAATAAAACAATTCATTTTCATCGGACAAATTGGGTGTTTTGCCTCTTTTGGAACCATTTTCAATACTTACAACCAGTGATAATTTTTGGTCTGCGTTTTGCGTTTTTCACGCACATTTCTGGGAAAAAACACACAGTTTCAAAATATGTGCGCTAAAAAAACGCAATGATTTTCGCAACTAAAAAGAAGTAATTTCAGAGTGGAGAAGTGCAAAACAGAGGATAATTTATCAAAGTTCTTAAATAACATGGCCTATAAGACTATGACTTCTATGAGGGATTGTGTTATGAAAAGAAAGTTTATGTTAAACATGAATAGTTTTTTATTTTGATAAAATGCATATGCTTTATAATCAAAATAAATTATGTGTAAAGTCGTGTCAAAAACATTGCTTTTTTTTAAAAAAAAAAACCCCATTGTTTTCCAAAAAAAACCCATTGTTTTCCCAAAAAACCCATTGTTTTCCAACATGTGCACTTTTTTGGCTTGCCGTTCACGGCAAGCCAGTATTGTTTTGGAAAGGTATTTCCGGTTTGAAATGTCCCTGCTTTCTGTTCTATGCATGCTAATTGCCCGAACGGAGATGGAAACCAGTCGAGTTTCGGGCGAGTTCGAAATCATTACGTAAACTACCGAACAACATCGAAAGTGATGTGTATTGCAAATTGGCGAACTCCGTATTTTACAGAGTGTCGTAGTCTAAGTTTAAATACCAGTTTAAATCATCTACAAGAAAGACCATTGATGCAAAGCATCAAAGGGCGCCGTTTAATAGTTTATGCATGTGTTATATGTTGGACAACAAGAAATAAGCAAGGCCAATCACCATTATCTTTATGAAGTTGGGGATTGATC
>Ga0224511_10004524_pt1 | contig 10556 bp, 3 predicted proteins | sample SF_May12_sed_USG_2_FD_169988 | JGI IMG/M metagenome (GOLD analysis project Ga0224511, IMG submission 169988) | Sediment microbial communities from San Francisco Bay, California, United States - SF_May12_sed_USGS_8_1 | ecosystem: Environmental > Aquatic > Marine > Sediment | place: USA... | reverse complement strand
ATATTTTTACAATTTGTCCCTTTTTAATTTAGAACTTCATTAAATATGTTACCATGTGGAATATCTTCCCACTAACTGAAGATATTAAATTCAAACTTGGAATAGTTCTAGTCAGACAAGGATTTGCATCCAGGGGGCGCTCCTGTTATAAATAAAAAAATCATTTAAGCTATCCCTTTTTTCAACATTTAATTTGGCGTTGGGCCTATGCCATTAAATGGGAGTATCAGGGGTACTATAACTGTGTTATTACCATAAATATGCAAAGATGGAACGGATGTTTTGATTGGTTAAACTAAGTTGTGGCCACAAGTTAGTAAGTTGTGGCCACAAGTTAGTAAGTTGTGGCCACAAGTTAGTAAGTCGTGGCCTCAAGTTAGTAAGTTGTGGCCACAAGTTAGTAACTTGTGGCCACAAGTTAGTAAGTTGTGGCCACAATATAAATTAAGTGTTGCGGATGTCACCTCTGTGCCACCGTATGTATGGCTAAAACATATTCGTTTTTATTCCAGTACAGTTCGTCTAATTTTAAGGATTAAAAAAGAGGCTTCGCTTTTGACTTTACAGACAATTGTAAAACTGTGTTAAACTTTATGCACAAACCGTATAAACCTCATATAAGGCTTAATGTATTTCCATTGTTCCAAAGAGAGTATTTGTCCTAATTCATTAACAAGTGCAGCAATGATATTTCTTAACCTTAGCCAGGATAATATTTTTCTTGGTATGCATGCAGGCCAGAGGCATTTAAGCAGAAAAGAAGGTTGGTGTTGAAAAGCTTGTCACACAAGGCAGAGAATATAATAATACTAGTTACTTATATTGTAAGAGAAAAAAATAGTATTTTTGTTTGGTTTAATGTTTTTATCAAACATTCAAAATACTTAACGTGAATATGGCTCAGAGCGGATTTAAAATGTAAAACATGATTGATGCAGACGTTATTCCATCTTGTGTACGGATGCATTGTGTATTGTATTGCTTCAGAGTGTACAACATTTGTAATTTAATCATATTATACCAGACACATTCCTGTGTGACGAAAAACATCTGCAACATCTATATTTATAATCACGACCTTTGTTCGTTGGAAGCGACCGTATGTAATATTTATATATGTGGCTATCAATATATTTTATGTTGATGACGATATGCTGTAGAAGTAATTATCTGCCTAATTTTTTTAAGTTTACAAAGGTTAGTAAAAGCCTCATTATTAAACTTATTAAACGTTAACTAACATACAATGTCTTGACATTTCGTCTTTATGTATTATTTAATAAATAAATGTAGAATTGTCTATCTATATATAGACATTAGATATTTCGACAGAATCTTTAAGCCAGTGTTAACACGTGTATTTTAGTTACATTTGTAATCATTATTGTTTGTTTCAATGGACTAGGTGAACGGAAAGTCAGACGTCGGCGTTCATGTAAACTGAAGAATCGCAGGTCATTTAAAACGAAATATAAGCAATGTTTAATTAGACATTTTATGTTTTCATACAATTTAGTGTACAGTTTGTGTGCATAATGCAAATGAATCTAAACTAAGACATTTCCGATTGTTATGTTGAAAGTGAACATAATTGATGACATTAGGCTACGATTGCATAATGATCAAACGACATTTTAGTTTAGTTATTTTATTACACCCCGTTATATGTATGTTACACAGCAGGTATACATTGACTCGCAATAAAAATCTTACAATTACTGGAAATTAATTCCAGATGTTAGCATTTGCGTTTCGTTCATATATTTGTCGCACAAACCTAAAACAGATAACTACCCAAAATAATGCAATTAATACTTGCTTTCTCGTTGACGTTGTTGTAAAATGTGGATCACTTTACCTGAAGACGATCAATTAATTCCTAGTACAGGCATGTATATTATGCTGACTGTAGCAGTATTATGATATTTTGAAGTAACCCGACAAAAAAATGAACTTCGCAGGAAATATAAGTTGCATGAAAAAATTGCAGACACGCTATTATTGAAGATGTTCATCAGTTGTTATGAAACAGACATAATAATATAACTAAACATATTTTATATATTTAAGTAATTTCCAGTTTAATGTTTGTGTTCACTATGCTTAGTATGACTATATTTTAGTTTTGCGTTACTTCTAATAACCAAGGTATTAATATACTGTGTAAACATCGATATCGTATTACAACAAAACGACAGTTGTTGCTTAACAGCACATTCCAGTAACTCGCAAACAGAACATCTAGATATGCACGGATAATAAATGCATACATTGTAAGGGGTCGAAGCATAATAATACTTATACGGAACACCAATAGAGCCTAGTGATGACATGTATGGGCCGTTATTTGAAATGTCCGGCTGACAGAAATGCGGTAAGTAGCCGAGATGTTGACTTAATTATACATGTCAATGCCACAGCATTACCAGGAAATTGGACCTGAAACAATCCACGCGTTTCAAATGTATGTGCGGAGACGATTATGTATCTCTTATTCAGTGGCAGTGTATGCGTTTACTAGTAAGACATTTTATCAAATTGAGTTTGTTCCTGGAGCAAAACTTTTCAAGTTTTGACGTCGTATTATAGGTTTACGAAATGACGACAATGATAAATATTAATATCAAAACGCAAACAATAGGGAATTATATAAGGGCTTGTAGAAATAAATTAATAAAGAGGTAATAAATCATAAGCAAAATGCAGTTTATTTGTGAAAAAATGCTTTAAAAAGTGTACACGCTACCTTCCATAAACGGCTTCATCGTCATGCTGGCAAATACGAAGATCTTTTTGATATGTATATTTTACGGGAGTAACTACGTTGATGATTTACATGTACATGCCACTATATTAATTTCCATTCAATCAGGTTTGTGTTTTTCGTATAGAGATGCTTAGACAGCAGTATAGTGAGTTAAAACAATAAGTAAACGTGTTACCCAGGCAAAAATGACTTGCACAAGACTTTCCGTTATGTCATAAATGAATAATTATTAATGCATACATTGTATATAAACACCATAACAATAGGAAGCAAAATACAGGTTGTTGCTGTTTCTTGCAATTATTATTGCACTACAATTGTGTCTGTATCCACAGTAACAATCAGTAACAGGTAAACTATCCTGCATTATTAAAATGATCAGGCGTGAGACAAAAATCATGGTAAACTTCATGAATTTCATTTAGACCATGCTGTAAATGGTATTGTTAATACTCCAAAACGCGTTTAGCGATTTAAAGATACCCTATACTTTTTAATCAATACAATCAATACAATGCAATCCAAATCATGTTATTGAATAATAATAGTAATGATTTTTATATATACTGCTATGTACTATTTGCAGTAAAATCGGCTTATTAGAAACTCATCTGGACCATTATCAGTTTTTTATAACCGGAAGTTTCTTATAAACTGACTTTAATGTGAACTGTTACATTTACGCTTATACACCTTTTGCATTTTTACTGTGCATTTTAAATATTTAAAGGTTTGTCAGAAAAAGCATTCTGACATCAATTGCCTTTATACATATTTTCACTTACCATTAATTATATGAATGAGTCTTCCGTGTTGTGTGATGGGAATGAACTGTACACAGCCGGAAATTAAATGTTTGCGCAGTGAAATCCGTTGAGTTTAGTTGAGATGCTTGAGCGAATTATAACGCACCAGCATGCATTATGCATCATGCCCGAAACGTGTCGTAGCCACTGTGTAGACACTTATAGCTCTTGATAAATAATTCATAAAACTACAACACAAATGTCCGATATTTATACACGAGCTTACATAATGATCATATGAGCAGAGTTACCTAGGTGGCATGTGTGGTAATGGTTTTAAAACCGGACCTCGTCAAACAACAGACGTTATAAAGACAGATACAGTTGCTTCATCGCTTATCCTGTAGCTTCATGTTATATTCATGTACGGTCTATTGCGAAGCAACTTCTACATGTATTAGACCCGTTTGAACGCTTATTGAAGATGGAATCATTTGGTACCATTCGTATAACGCCTTTGGTATACGATCAGGGACAGAACCCACGACCTTCCTCTTCGCTTTGAAGTTATTGGTCCATTATTTAATGTCCGTTGTAGTTAAATGCACACGCTTTTTGTTTCACTTTCTTTAATTTGGGAGTTTGCAAAATCGGTAGAGTACACATTTTATAGCATATTCTTTTATTTATTTGACAAATACGGTAAAGTCAGTAATAACGACTAAAAAGCAAACAATGTCGTATTTATGTTGACGTTATTACGTTTAGGACTTTTTAAAGATTACAACGCGTAATCGTTACAGTTACTTGTCTTTGGTGTACTAAACCTTTACAATTTACAATCTTTACAATGGATTACATTTTTAGCTAATTTAACTGTTTATATACAGTTATATTTAGTAATTTAAAAAAAGTCATTTATGGTGTCCATTTATTAGTTGTTCTTCGTTTGCTTCGCCGGCAGCTCTTCAAGACAATATTTTAAATTTGTCAAAACGACATGGGAATACTATTTTTGGATATCAATCATGCTCAACCCACGCTGTCTGAACAGGTCGACACATTCCTTTCGTCTGATATGATGTTTATATTAGAATGTAGATAGTGACCTTAGTTAAACAGTCTGTTTAACCAACGTAGCAATTGCTACGTCAAAATGAAACGTGGTTTATATTTCCTTTTATAAATAATTGTACGTTGTCAGTTTAATTTCATTGTGTATATAAGGAAATAATTATAAAAGATGGTGGCTGTAATATGTCTGGTTTATGGATCATGTGATCATGGAGTGTACATGTATGTTGTTTACATTTGAAAATGGAGTTACGCTCATGCGCTAGGGGGCGTCAGTGGTGTGGCATCATTCATTACTATTGATGAACAGCTTCAATTAAACAAAGGCTTCTGTTTTCTCGTGCAGGCTATGCTTCCTGAGGACTTTCCCTTTCATCAGTTTAATTTAACTTACTACAGCTGGTATTTAGTGCCTGTGTGGCGGCTGTAAAAAGTCGCCCCGTACTACATCATTGTGTAGTTATATTTTTCTGGTCCTCAGGGATCATGGAATGTACATGTATGTTGTTTACATTTGAATACGGAGTTCCGCTCATGTGCTAGGGGGCGTCAGTGGTGTGGCATCATTCATTACTACCGAGGCTGCTGTTTTCTCATGCAGGCTATGCATCCTGAGGGCTTTTCCTTTCATCAGTTTAATTATATCATACAAAGGAAAAATAAATTACGCAATCCCTTATAGCAAACCACATACAGTTGCACTTCCGCAATGTTCATTATTCGACTAGGCCAATAACCAGTAGGATGCTAATAAACGGGCAATTGATTGCATTTAAAAGCTGAACAAATATCAGCTTTAACTTTGTCAACATTGAAAAAAAATGTTAAATAAAATGCAAACTATCGTAATAGTCCAAGCCTGTCTCGCTGGGATATAGCAAACATAAATACTCGTACATATGTTAAATGCAAACACATAAGTTTTGCTAATTGGCATTCTTCCTAATATGTATAGTGTATATTCCATATCTGGGGTTATAAAACATGGGTAGAACCATTAATAAATTTTGTTTACTTATTCATGTATATTATATTAATATATTGTTTTAAATAAAGATATTCTTGGAAAATGGAAAACAAATCACCATGTTGTTATTATTGATCTTAAGGACCTAGTTCTATATAACATTTTAACAAGATGTGAAAGTTTCTGTATGATCATACGACTTTCAAATATTAAATAATATAAATTCAATAGATATTCAAGGAAATTATGTTGTAGACGAGTAAAGTTAAATGGCACCATGACAAAACGGCCCGTACATAAACAAACATAACAACACAAAACATGTATACAATGTAACAACAAGATGTTAACTGGCATTCAGAACAAACTGTAGTTGTGTTTTATGAGTTTAAAAAGTGGATTTAAAATGAAACATCACTTTCATCTATGTATCAACACTTAATTAACTATAAGTCAGAAACAAAGAAGTTCTAGGAACTATTCATGTTTACTTTTCCCTATGCTTGGACAATTTTACACCTTTTTGCATAATGTGTTATAAGATTTACGCGATAGCCGATTGTAAGGTTGAAAGCATTTCCTTGTTAGTACAAACATCCTTTATCTTGCCTCTTCTCTTATGTCACAGCAGTGAACACATATTCGCCAACACGGCATGAGAAAATAATATTCAGAGAGTGTGTGACATCGCGGTATTTCAGAGGATGAATAAATTATATTAGATTCAGAAACGATGAAGTGAAACCAAACAATAATCTTCAATATAATTTAGGGGAAGTTCTCAGATAGCATATTCATAAAAAAGCAGCTTCCGTTTTATTGAAGCTGTTCGTCAATGGTAATGCAAGATGCTACACAACAGCCCCATAGAAAACAGACTTTAAACAAGTTTAGAATTTAATCTGTTTTGCTAAGAAAACCTAAACCTTGGCCGTTTTATAAAGCGCCAATAATCTTCAATTTTGAGCAAATGCAAAAAATGTTGTCGTTTCGGTTAAAGATCAGTGTGTTGTGAAATGTTATTATTCGGATAAAGATCTACAATGTGTAAAACGACTTTACAAACTTGGAAGTAATGATTTATTATACAAATGGTATAACAAACGACTACCACGGAATACGAGTATTACAAAAGTTTCCATAATAAGCTTGTTAGGTATGACTGTTGGTGGATGAATTTTTTTTCGATCTAACAATCTACCTAGACACATAAGGTATTGTAATGTATACATTTAGGACAATTCATAAAACAAACGCTACAATTGTTATATAACTGTGGTCTGATTATTTTTGTTTGATTACGTGCTATAATGCAGACAAATACAATGCATGCATATAAAATATCAATTGCGGTTAAAAGGTGAACATATTAGTGATATATAGAGACACGACAAGCATCAATTAGTGGTACATTGAGAAAACGTCCAACATATTTACAGCCCAAAATGTCACGACTTTGTGTTTTAGTATCTTGTTTTTCAAGTATCATAATAACGCTATCAGAATAAAAGTAAGTATGTCATTATAACAAAGGCATCGCTTTTCAAAATACAAAATATTTTAAAATACCACCCCAGAATACCCCATATCATGTCATAAATTATTAATTGCTATAACACACACTCCATAACATGTTGTCGTTTGTAAACATAAGGCAACATTATATCAAATGTGCATAACATTAGTTATCTAACAAGGCCTGACTTAAATTGACGCAACATCGACTTTTGGATACAAGAACATATTCGTATTGTTAATAGTTTGAGAAGCGACGGCATGCTATTTAACTGTGTTTAACTTACTGATAGTATATTGTTTAAACGACGTTGTGTAAAAGTGCATTCAAAATGCAATACACATGAAAGTAATTATGTGACGTTTCCTTCTATAGATGATTAAATGTCATTGTTTCTGAAACTAAACATGATGTATGATTGCTCTACATTATATTTGTCTGACAGGAAAGGGATGAATTCTGTATTGGAGTAATGACGTTTTGTTGTTGTACGATTTCTTAAAATAGCTTTAAGTACAAAGATCTTCTTAAACATTTCCTTAAAGCTCCTATCCCACACATGTTGACGACTTTAAAATAAATTGTCATTAAAGGATAAAAAGCATTACAGGTATATCAATATATTTTAAACTAGATTATTGATACGTTTCTCACTCAAAGAACTGTCAGTATAGAACTGTAATAGTACATTTTCTTTACCCCTGTCATTATTTTTCGTTTCCTTTATGCAAGCAAAGAGTAAAAACGAAATAGCTGTTAAAACATTTATATATTAAAGTCGAAAGTCGTGAGAATCTAACGTTTACAGGAAAAGTTACTAAAATCTGGCAAATGCACATTTTTCCGGCACTTTCCTTGGACCGTGTGAACTAACACGTCTTATTATAAAGACATACTGGCTAATGTCTCATTAACAAACAAACAAAGTGTCTTCTGTAAGACAGACATACATGTTCAAATCGTTTCTTAGTTTAACTTTCTAAGGGAAACGCAGAAAAGAATAGATGAGTACTTACAAATGACTTAAAGTATTGGATGGTAAATATTTAATGTTATCGTTACTTTTTTTTATAAAACAGTTTGTGACTTGAATACTTCTAACCACTATCAATTGTGGTCACATGTGACAATCTGAGAGATATATAGAGACCAAAAGAAAATCATGTAAACAGATTTACAACACAAAAGGTCACGAATTCGTATTTTAGTATCTTGTTATTCAAGTCTCATAACGCCAACGTAATTCTTAAGGGTCATGCGTTTTAACATATTGTTAAATTAACATTCTTTGTACTACGGCACCGCTTATCATGTCTTTTGGAATGCAGATGTGAACCATAACAATTCAGTAACATTACTTCATCCTTATTTATAACCCAAGAACTTGTTAGCTGTGTCAGGCAGCTAAACATCAAGTTTGTGTAAAATCAGTTACTAGCATTTATCATGGCAGAATTGAGGCAACTTCGACACATAAGTACAAAATGCATATTTCATTTGCCTAGAACTCGCGTCGATGGATAATTGAAGCGAAGACATGTGTGATGAGTACATTTGAACATATAATATTTGTTGAGTAGGATGGTTGTTATTGTCTTGAATTTGCGTTTAAACAACTATCCGTGTCTGGTACAAACAAATCATTGCGTGACTCTTCCATCTTTAGGTAATAAAATGTCATTGTCAGGTAGTGTATGGTTGTTCTGCTTAGTCGTTGTCAGACTGAAAACCGATTTGGTCTGACAATGTAGGATATGACGTTTGATACGTGTTCATTTACTTAACATTTTAAATTGATACAAACTCAGTTGTGCTGTCACTGTTTTATCCAGAACACATATTTTGTTTTGTCTGTGTTGCAATTCATATTGCATGTTAATTCATTTACTTTACTTAAAATACACAATCAGTGACCTATAAAGATGCAAACATAGCATCTTTGAATGGTCAACTGTATTGTACATATATTTACATAGTGTTCTGTTATAACCGCGAGATACCAGTTAGTGAAATGACTTCACGGATTGTTTAAATGATGTTGCCATGTGTTTACATAACGCGACCCTACAGAAAATATTACAGAAATAAAATAACTGTGGTCAATGATGTTTGATTGCAAAAGTAAAAAATGAGTTATTTTGAAATGTAAATCGTTTACATTAAATATAAAAAAACATCTTTAAAATACACAAATAAGCAACATTTTAACATATATAAATGAGGAATGTGCAAGAACACAAATGCCAAAAGGTATATGCGCCACGAAAGAGTTTAGGTTGTAATCTCTTTTTCTTTTTGGGGAATGTAACGCAAATTTCTGACAACGGCCGACACAGTGTAGAGAAACACCAATGTATTAGTATATTTAAGCTGAAAATGTATCCTATATTGTATACCGTCTTCACTTTGCACTGGCACTTTTTAATCACATGTACAAAATTCAGGTTATTTATTTCAACTGGAAAACCGCTTTGTGCATAGAAATCAACCCTATACTAGGACTTAATCGAGATAAATGCTTTACTGTTTGATATTGGATGTTCGTCCTCTTTCATGTCTTTGTGACAACTCACAATCATCAACTTCAGTTAAAGCTGATGTATTTTAGAGATACTGTAATTATGTTTTGTCATTTGTGTGACAAAATTCAGTAACCAGTAATGATCTAATTATGTCAGCCATTGAAATGGCGGTGGATTATACAGTAACATTAACAGACGACATGTTCCTTCACGAAAACTAAAAGTTTGAAACTATTACTTTTTGTCTCTGTTTTTCAATACTTCAATATTAATTAAGAATATTTTATATGTAAAATTGTTTTCTATAACAACTTAAGTATGCAATGCAAATGAAATAATATGAACTCGTAAATGTCACTTTGATGGACATACAATGATTTCAATTGTGTTTTTACCATTGAACTGAATAACACGACATAGGTTAAGAATCGCTGAATCATTTTAACGAACAAATGGATTTCACTACACTAAATATTCGGCCTTGATTTTGTGTAAATTCGCACCACGATTTATAAATGGTTAATATATTTAAACGGATTTGCATAATGCCTGTAGCCGATTAATGTCATGCTATGTATTGCGACTTTTGTTATATTGTATACACTACTCAAAAGTTCTAAAACGCCCCTAGATACATGGCTATATTTTATCGTAACAAAATGAGGAAATGTTTTGTTTTCCATTACTAAATAGAAATCAATATTTGTTCGTTCCTTTCGACATTTTATGTATATCAAATTGATATAACGTACGAAATTCAACGTCAACGTAGCAGACCCAAAATTGGGAAAGTCACAGTTTAACATTAGCTCAGTTGTGGTTTCCAACATTCGCACGAGCCGTAGTAGCTGCAGTGTGGAACTTATCCTGTAGGTGTAAGACAACAATGTGCCGGTCTTGCCTTCCACAGGTAATACTTAGCCACGGCTGCCGCCGAATATCCACCAAACTTCCGGTCCTTCGG
>Ga0224511_10004523_pt1 | contig 10558 bp, 5 predicted proteins | sample SF_May12_sed_USG_2_FD_169988 | JGI IMG/M metagenome (GOLD analysis project Ga0224511, IMG submission 169988) | Sediment microbial communities from San Francisco Bay, California, United States - SF_May12_sed_USGS_8_1 | ecosystem: Environmental > Aquatic > Marine > Sediment | place: USA... | reverse complement strand
TGTCAATGTTGTGTTTATAAAGATACACTACTAAACAAACTGCAAAAAGTAGCCGAAATTGCGTACACGCCCAGTATACCTGAAAAGAAATTACTCCGCCCAATCATAATACTTGGAACTACAAGTGCACATTTCATGACATAAAGCACTTCCCATAACAATTCATGAATTTGCATATCACACCAAGCTTCATAATAGACCGTCTCTGTAAAACAGCCTCTGTTTTACTTTTTCTTGTCGTGAGTTGTCTTCATAACACTAAACTTTAAAGTAGCAGTACTTTGCGATGACGTCGCGTAAAATCGGGGCCTACGTACGGTCGTCACGGGCATATATTACGTTTCCGCAATCACAGTTTGTTGGCTTACGTGTATGAGGCCACCGTGATTTTTTTTCAGCTTACTGAAAAAGTAGTTTGACTTTTCTTTCACGTAAATGTTAAACTGTAATATTGTTATCTTTATGTTGTAACGTTACGCGTCTTCTGCCACTACTCACCGTAAAAGGTACGTGAAAGTGACGTTTCCGACATTGCCGTTCTCACAAAACAAAGGCAAATTCGGAAGGAAAAAAAGAATGTGATTGTACATTTACCAGTTTGTTGATATTTCTGCAATGCATAGACCCATAGACGATCAAACTTCGTGTTATCCGCATTTCCTAACAATTGACTACAGTAAGCATTTCACCACAAGGTAGATGCAAACAATAGGATACATGGCAATGTTTGTGGTTACAGCTATTGTTATTCAAATTAATGGTCAGTGCTATGGATCTATCAATTATCAATATATTGTGGTGTGATGAACATTCAGTAAACCATTAAACTGCAACACTAAGTTAGCCATTTCATATGTTTTAATATCTTACTCAATTTACAAAATGCATTGAGCAACCATTTTCTTTCTGCTTGGTCCAAGACAGCGATTACACTGATATTGCAGCTCGAATTTCAGTAAGAAGTGAGACGTTGTAAGATTCCTTCTTAATTCTAACACATGCTTTCAGTCGTTTACATATTGTCACATATTGCTACTGCTTGAACTTGGTATCTCTATGAATTATGTTTTGTGCAACATGTATTGCCTATTTTGTTAAATAAATATTGGTTTAACTAAACCAGTAAACATGCGACGTCTCGATGTGATAGGTCAAACACGATCATGACCTTTGACTTGTTCCCTGTTTACAATTATTATTATCTGCATAATTAACATAATCTAAACTTACATTAATCGTTACGGATATGAATACAGTATTAGCAATTAGGAACTTTATTGAATCCTCATTAGGGCAACTAACTTATTTTAAATTATAATATGAAAGAATAAGCTTTTGTAATTATGAGGAAAACTCACTTTCACAAAACAAAAGGATCAATTTTCTCATTCTTGTAACTAAGTATTTCTTGTAATTGATGCATTACTTTTTCTACTGTAATTATGTTTAACACAACCACACAAAAAACACTAAAACATTTTTTTTTATTACATAAACTTTATTATTCATTATTTGTTTGTAAAATATATACATCTGTAATACTGTTGTAATTAAGATGTTCATATACAGTTTTTGAATAAAAACTGGAAACAGATGAATACAGTATCACAACAGTTTTATTCATCATCCGGTTTCCACGAGCAATGGCAAAAGTACGATTTAAGTGACCACATAATGAACTCAATCGTTGCGTGACAACAAGAAAACAGAGTGTCCTTCCTTTGTTCGGCAGAGTGACCTCCTCTTAGTTCGACAGATTGACCTGCCCCTAGTTAATCAATGGTGACGTCCCTTTAATTTGCTCAAAGTGATTTCCCCTTAATTCATCCAGAGTGACGTCCCCTTAATTGATCCAGTGACCTCCCCTTCATTAATCCAGAGTGACCTCCCCTAAGTTCATCAAGAGTGACATGCCCTTAATTTATCAAGAGTAACCTGCCCTTAGTTCATCAAAAGTGACCTGCCCTTAATTTATCCAGAGTAACCTGCCCTTAGGTCATCAAGAGTGACCTACCCCTAGTAAATCAAGAGTGGCGTCCCCTTAATTCACTCAGAGTGATTTCCCTTTAATCATCCAGAGTGACGTCCCCTAATTGATCGAGAGTGACCTCCCCTTAATTGATCCAGATTGACTTCCCCTTATTTGATCGAGTGACCTCCCCTTAATTGATTTTAGAGTGACTTCCCCTTAGTTCATCAAGAGTGACCTGCCCTTAGTTCATCAAGAGTGACCTGCCCCTTAAGTCATTAAGAGTGACCTGCCCCTTAATTTATCAAGAGTGATGTCCCCTTAATTCATGCAGAGTGACCTCCCCTTAATTGATTCAGAGTGATCTGCCCCTTAATTGATTCAAGGTGACTTGCCCTAAGTTCATCAAGAGTGACCTGACCTTAGTTTATCAAGAGTGACCTGCCCCTAGTTCATTCAGAGTGACCTGCCCCTAGTTAATCAAGAGTTACGTCCCCTTAATTCACTCAGAGTGATTTCCCTTTAATCATCCAGAGTGACGTTCCCTAATTGATCTAGAGTGACCTCCCCTTAATTGATTCAGATTGACTTCCCCTTAATTGATCAAGTGACCTCCCCTTAATTGATCTAGTGACCTCCCCTAAGTTCATCAAGAGTGACCTGCCCTTAGTTTATCAAGAGTGACCTGCCCCCTAAGTCATCAAGAGTGAGCTTCCCCTTAATTCAACAAGAGTGATGTCCCCTTAATTCATTCAGAGTGACCTCCCTTTAATTGATTTAAAGTGACCTGCCCTAAATTGATTCAAGGTGACTTGCCCTTAGTTCATCAATTAAAGTGACCTGCTCTTAGTTTATCAAGAGTGACATGCCCTTAGTTCATCAAGAGTGACTTGCTCTTTATTTGCAAGAGTGACCTACCCCTAGTTTTAAAGTGACATGTCCTTAGTTTGCCAGAGTGACCTCCCCTTAGTTAGACAAGTGACCTCCCCTTAGTTAAACAGTGACTTTCTTAGCTCGGACGAGTGACATATCTGCAACATTTTTAGTAACCCAAAAGTATGATGGCATTGTTTTCTTAACTTTCTGCCAACATTTTCCATTTACACGTGTAAGAAATAATAACACAAATTTCATTTCTTTATTTCCATGACAGTTAAAGCTGGTTCCTTTTATTTTATACAAAAATAAATGTCCTACGACATGCTGGCAAATAAAAACTACAATAAAAATGGAAACCCTATTCAGTAAGTATTGTTACTATATTTAAGTAATAATATATACTTAGTAACTAATCTTAGTTATTTTTAAATCAATTAAAACATCAAAACAAAACCAGAGATAGAAATTTAAAGTTAAATATTACACATCAAATACTATTACGCAGATACCACGGGAAACATTTTAAGACAAATTTTGAAAAAATATTTTCCTATTATATAGCCGGTGATTTTTTAAATTTTTAAATCTTATTAGTTGTAGCTATCTTATCTAAGCATTAAAAAGTGTGCACAATAGCTCAGTTTTATCAAGAAGTAATAAAGACAACGCAAAGCACAAATACAAATCTAGCACGAAAAAAGAAATCACAAATCAATAAGCAAAACAGCCATAACAAATCAAACGTCCACGATCATAGGACAACGCAAACCATGAAACGAAACCAGCAAAACAACAAATGACACCAAACTCAAATTCAAACAAAAACATTGAGACAAACTTCATCAACACAAAGCATGAAACACAAACCAAGTGTCCACGATCACAAAGAAAACAACGCAGAAAGCAGAGCGATAAAACGGCCCAACTCTACCAAATAAAGTTCCACATCTTAAGAAAACAGTCGACGTTACATCATCAAAAAGCAATTAAGCCAGATTATAGAAAACACGCAATCAACGAAACCAAACGCAATTTAATTAAGTGCACACTTCTTAACACACGAATAAGCAATAGCAATATTATATAAGTAAAATGATCGAAAAATAATACGACTATCCAACTTATTGTATCATCATCAAAAAAAGATTATTATATCCATAAAGTGCGAGATATGAATAAATAAAGGAAGGATAAGATCATTCCAGTAACTCAAACTACAAAACTACATAATATAATGAAATAAAAGAATTATTATGAGTCTTTCAAATAATATTAATAATTTTAAATCGTATAATCAATACAGCAGCTACAGGTGACGATAACGTGCTTCTTATCAAGACTTGGTTGCAAGCTGGGATGTACGGGTTCCTCCAACGACGCGCGACAACAGCGTGCAGCCTCCTATAGAAGAAACACAACACGTATTTGCTTTGTTATGCCAAAATTACATTTTTTATCAATTTTATTCAATTCACTAGTAAAATATTTGCCATAACAAATAACGGAATAGGAACATAAACGCACATGGCTACCACTGAGAAAGGCGGCTCCCTCCAACGACGCTCGACAACCGCGTGTAGCCTAATATATAAGAAACAATACATGTATTTACTTTGTTATCATGTATTATGTCATAATCACACATAATTTTTATGAATTTAATTCAATGCATTAGAGAAAGATTTGCCATAATATGAAAATAAAAGTACCTGGCTACCGCTGGGTAAGGCGGGTCCCTCAAACGATGCGCGCGACAGCGTGTAGCCTCCTATAAAAGAAACACTGTTTTGTTATTTCATAATCACACTGAAATATCATGAATTTTATTCAATACATTAGTGAATTATTTACAAAAAAACAAACAAATAGCATAACATAAACGATAAAAGTACCTGGCTGCCGCTAGTTAAGGCGGGTCCCTCCAACGACGCGTGACAACAGTGTGCAGCCTCCTATAAAAAGCCTTTCCTTTGTTATGTCATAATTACAAAGAAAAAAAAGGACTTTTATTCAAAACATAAGCGAAATATTTGCAATAACAAATATCAGATTATGAAAATAAACGTACCTGGCTGACGCGAGGAAATGCGGGTCCCTCCAACGACGCACGACAACAGTGTGCAACCTCCAATAATAAAAAGGACTTTTTCCTTTGTTATGTCATAATTACAAAGAAAAAAAAGACTTTTATTCAAAATATAAGCGAAATATTTGCAATAACAAATACCAGATTATGAAAATAAACGTACCTGGCTGACGCAAGGAAAGGCGGGTCGCTCCAACGACTCGTGACAACAGCGTAGAGCTTTCTATAATAGAAACACAACGTATATTTGCTTTGATAATCACACAGAAGTTTTATGTATTAAATTAAAAATACTTAATTACAAAAATATTTGCCATTTCAAATAACAGGATATAAAAAAACCTACCTTCCATGTCGCTGAGAAAGGCGGGTCCTACCAACGACGTGACAACAGCGTGCAGAGTCCTATAAGAGAAACACTTCATATACTTGCTTGTTATGTCATAATCACACAGAAATAGCATTAATTTAATTCAATACACCAGTGAAATATTTGCCATAATAAACAAGCATTTTTTATTATTGCCGGCAATAAAGTAGTCCCCTACTGGTCCCTCAAAAAGTTTTTTTACTATCATAAGCTCCTGTTTATTGTCATATAATTAATTAAACTTTCAGATAGAAAACTATAATTGCGATATACAAAATGGACACAATGTATAGCTTTTAAGTTATAGCATGCCCCGGATTTCAACAAACAGTTTAACAGGCGGACAGACAAACGAAAAGGCTTAGCGAGGAAACAAAACAATGTACATATGGTACCCGTTGCCAACTAGTTATTTACAATGTTTTATAAACCTTACTTTTAATACTTTGTAAGTTATCACAGGATCTAAACAATGAGCAAGGTAGTGACACCTCATCTTAATATGGTGATCATTTCTGTCAAATCAGACTTTAAATAAAAAAAGTTATGGCCGAACACACTCTTGCTGCAAGGCCATGCTGTGACCTAGACATTAAAGGTAGCGACCCGAATGTTGCTTGCGACACAGCCACTCTATACGGTGATCATTTCTGTAAAGTAGTTTTAAAATAGGACTTCAAATAACGAAGTTATGAGCCGGACACGATTTTGCTGCAAGGTCATTATGTGACCTTGACCTTCAAGGTAGCAACCCAAATAGTGTGCGTGCATGATGTACACATTTCTACCTATTAACGTACCAAGTTTCATGCGCCTAGCTTTAATAGTTTTTAAGTTATCAAAGGATCCAGATTTTTAGAGGAAAGACATACTGGACTGACTGAATGACAGACGGACGGAAGGTAAACCTATAGTCCCCTCTGGTGTGAACAGCGGTAGGGGACTAATAACAGAATTTAAAAAGTAAACCTACTTGGCTGCCGCTGGAAAAGGTGGGTCCCTCCAACGACGCGCGACAACAGCGTGCAGCCTTCTTTAGAAGAAAGACTACATAGAATTATACATGTATTGGCTTTGTTTTGTAATAATCACACAGAAAGTTTATGAATTTTATTCAAATCACTATTGAAATATTTGCCATAACAAATAACAGAATATGAAAATAAACGTACATAACTGTCGCTAGGAAAGGCGGGTTCTTCCAACGACGCGCGACAACAGCGTGCAGCCTCCTATAGTAGAAACAACACTATTTGTTTTGTTAAGTCATAATCACACATACAGTTTGTAAAATTTATTCAATAAACTTGTGAAATATATGCCCTTATAAATAACACTCTGAAAATAAACGTATGTGGCTGCCGCTGGGAAAGTCGGGTCCCTCCAACGACGCGCGACACAGAGGGCAGCCAATGAGCATCCTAAAGAAAATAAGAGGGCCCAAAGGGCCCTAGGTCGCTCAACTGAGGAAAAGGTCAAGGGTCACAGTGGAGCAATTTATAGAGTACCACTAATGATGCTATATACCAAATATGAAAGCTCTGTAGTTTCAGACAAGAAGATTTTTTAAGTTGCATTTTAAAAACCTTGTTTCGACCCCGTGACCTACTTATGCAACAAATCAGAACTATTTGAACAATTTTGGTAGAGGACTACCCAGGGACCATTCCTGTTGAGTTTGGTCAGATTCCCATTAGCGGTTCAAGATAAGAAGTCATTTGAAGTTTTCCTTATATAATTCAATGTAAAACTGTGACCCCTGAGGCAGGGTCAATTTTGCCCCCAGGGCACTTTGTGCTCAGGTGAGCTAAAAACTACATATACTTGCTTTGTTATGTCATAATCACACATAAATTTTATGAATTTTAGTCAAAACACTTGTGAAATATTCATCATTACAAATAACAGAAAATGACAACTAAACTAAAATATATAGTGAAATATTTGCCATAACAAATAACAGAATGTGAATATAAACATACGTGGCTGCCGCTGGGAAAGGAGGGTCCCTCTAACGACACGCGACAACTGTTACAGTGTGCAGCTTGCTATAAAAGAAACACTCCATACATGTATATTTGCTTTGTTATGTCATTATCACGCAGGTATTTTATGAATTTTATTCAATACACTTGTGATCTCCATAATCACAAAGAAATTGAGTGAATTTTATTCAATACACTTGTGAAATATTTGCCATAACAAATAACAGGAATAAAAATAAACGTACCTGATAGACTGGCGGTCCCTACAAAGGCGCGCGACAACAGCGTGCAGTCTCCTAAAAAAGAAACACTATTTGCTTTGCTATTTCATTATTTTATTCAATACATTAGTGAATTATTTACAAAAAAACAAATAGCATAGCATAAAAGATAAACGTACCTGGCTGCCGCTAGTTAAGGCGGTTCCCTCCAACGACGCGTGACAACAGTGTGCAGCCTCCTATTAAAAGCCTTTTCCTTTGATATGTCATAATTAAAAAGAAATTAAATGACTTTTATTCAAATCATTAGTGAAATATTTGAAATAATAAATATCGGAATATGAAAATAAACGTACCTGGCTGACGCTAGGAAATGCGGGCCCCTCCAACCACGCATGACAACAGTGTGCAACCTCCTATAATAAAAAGACTTTTTCCTTTGTCATGTCATCATTACAAAGAAATAAAATGACTTTTTTTCAAAGCATAAGCGAAATATTTGCAATAAATAATATCAGATTATGAAAATAAACGTACCTGGCTGGCTATCACACAGAAATATCATGATTTCTTTCAATACATTAGACAATTATTTGCAATTACAAATAACATATAATGAAAGATAAACATACCTCACTACCAAGCTGCTGCCGGGCTACGGGAGTCTCTCCAACGACGCGTGACAACAGTGTGCAGCCTCCAATAATAAAAAAACACTACATATATCTGCTTTGTTATGTCATAATCACAAAGCAATTTTATTAATGTTTTTCAAGACACTTGTGAAATATTTGCCATTACAAATAACAGAACATGAAAGTAAACGTAGCTGGCTGTCGCTGGGAAAGGCGTGTCCCTCCTACGACGCGCGACAACCGCGTGCAGCCAAGGAGCCTCCTACGTGTATAGTAAAAACAATAATCTTATGTTGTTTATTCAATACACCAATGAAATGTTTGCGTCCTGTGAAATCAACACACCAATGTAATGTCTGCGTCCTGTGAAATGAAAATATTGTAAATATTGTAGTTTTATTTCTCACACCAACCACTTAAGGAGTCTTCCAATGTTATAAAAGCAACATATAAAATGTTTACCCACACAAAATTAATAACAAAAGAACATTTTTCTCTAATTAATTATGAACAAAAGGTCGAGCATTTGGCTGTGGTTATGTAAACTAAATGATAGAATGTAATCTAACTACAGGAAAATACTGGACATTTGGCTTTAAAAAAAATGTAGATCCTGTTATGTTTTCAAACTAAATGAAAACATTTAACCCAATTTACCTGGCCTCTGCCGTGATGCGCGCGTCTTTGCAGCGAGGCGACGTCTTTGCACCGAGGCAACCTCAAAATCGTGCAGATTACATGAAAATAATGTGTATGTACAAACAAAATAGTACTTAAAATATCTGACCTTTTTCTATTAAATGTATTAAAGACAGTAAACAACAGTTAACGGCAAGAGTACGATACAATATTTTGAATGGCATCAGACACACAGACACCTGGCATAAAAATGAAGTTAATACTTTCATACAATGTATAATATGAACAAGATAAAACATTCAAATATAAACAAGTGAATTTTATATGGCAATATCTTGTTCTGTACTACATTGATCGTTTAGATAGTTATGGTGTCGGAAACATTTACCATTTATTTACCATAAAAGCCTAAAATCCTTTTAATAGTTTTCTCCATGTTGCTGTAATTCAAACAAAAAATACTAAAAATTAACCATTTCGAACTCGGCGGCACCATGTTAGTGTTATTGCCTGTCTGTTTACCCCCTTAAGCCCCCATACACACGATATATAATTGTCAATAATATTGAATCAATAAAAATGAAGGTTACATTTCTTGCCACAAACTGTACAAAAATATTGATCAATATTTAGTTCATTAGTACTTCGAAAATCATAGAAGATGAATGGATTCCATTGTATGATGACCGTCTAAAATAAATGAACAAATTTCGTAACTTTTGAGTCAAATAGTAAACATATCTCAATAAATTATGAACCTTTTTGTGTTTTATTAAAAGTGTATGCCTTAGACTCAGACTGCCACTGGTGTTTTTAAAGTGTGCTAATATTGGTTAAAAATAGGCAAGTAATGTGACAATGGTGTAAGATTAGATTTTCTGTGTTATTACCATTGGTAGGATTTATATAAATATGATATTTAATCTTTATTCTTCATTTTAGGGCAAATTACACTGTTTTATTGTTAATTTTATTGATAGTCGCAAAATACTCATCAATAAAATTGTCAATACGTCAATATTTATTTGAGGTCTCAATTTCTCAAATGTTCATTAATAAACTGACAGGACCTTCAATATCGCCCATTAACTATCAATAAAATTGACAATCTTCAAGATTGACAATTTTATTGACAATAATATTGTGTGTGTATGGGGGGCTTTAGCTTTTAATTAAATCTCCTCACAGCGATTTCATTACACGTTGCTGCTTAAATCTCTGCCTCCAGCAAGGATCACGTGACGATAGAGTAGCACGTGCAGTGTTTAGTTTTCCGTATGTATAGTACGTTGTACTCTGTACAGTACGGTGAAATTTTACTTTCATAATTTCATATTTCAAGTTACTTCTTATTTTTAATATGATAAATTAATATCTTTAATTATTATTTAATTTTTTATAGGAAAGATACTTTATTTTAAGGAGATAAGTCCAGAAAAAAACACTATCCGCCTGTATTTGGGCGAAAAACTTGCTGGTGGCAGTGAAAAAATGTACTGTCAAGGGACGTAATCACTGCGGGGGTTTGCTTTTAATTCATTATTGCGAAACGGTAACCACTGACCCACTAGGTTACAGATCACCAACTTAAACTCATCACTACATGTGTAAATATTTGACGAATAAAATCGTTCAGATTTTGAACTTAATAATATATTTTTAACTTCAAGAAAACAAAAAAATCACGGTGTTTTGTCGTTTTGCAATATATTTTTTGTTGATGATTATTCATATGACCACCATTCTGTTGTTTATGATAAAAAATTATGCCAGA
>Ga0224511_10004522_pt1 | contig 10559 bp, 3 predicted proteins | sample SF_May12_sed_USG_2_FD_169988 | JGI IMG/M metagenome (GOLD analysis project Ga0224511, IMG submission 169988) | Sediment microbial communities from San Francisco Bay, California, United States - SF_May12_sed_USGS_8_1 | ecosystem: Environmental > Aquatic > Marine > Sediment | place: USA... | reverse complement strand
AAAAATATAAATATTTATATGTATGTTTATATTGTTTGGCATATAAAATTTTTGTACATTTTACTGTGTTTTAAACAGTTCAATTTTACATATAATTAAATTTTCAATTAATGCTATGAATAAGAACATGTTAACATGTTTTAATAACTTAAGTTATACTCAAAGAGGTTAAAATTTTCATTTTCATGCGTTTTGTTGTAAAAGAATAAGTAATATTGTAAATCAGTGTTATAGTTAACGTATCAACAGAACACTTGAAATAACGTCCGATGCTCCAACAAATGCGGAAAAGCATGTTACGTCAAACATTGTTGGTGAATCAAACATCGTTAGTGAGCATAGCCAATGATCCACAATAGATTATGTCTTCTGATTTCACCATTGGGCAATATGATGATACATCATTTTCTACATTTGTCGGAGCATCAAATGTCATTTCAAGCATTCCGTTGATACGTTAATAGGCTAATATATAATGATTTTTTGTAAAACAGCAATGACAATTTTTTTGCCCCCATTTATTTATGCAACAATGCAGAACGCAGGAAAGTTCTTTAAGAGATCATGGATCTTTTTACAGTATACAAACCTAGTGAGTATTAAGTGTCCGGCTTTCTTACATTTCAGGTATAAAGACAGTTTACGTAGCAACAGACAGCAAAGATCTCATCAAAAGTCTTTCAAAGAAACTCAAGAAGGTATGTTTGTCTTAAAACAAATGAACAAAAACCTATTAAGGGGATACAATCAGTATTGTAAATATATTTCTCTGTAAGCATCAAATTTGTCTCAGAATAACACAGTCGGTCACATATTGATTTTAAATTGTACCTTCTGAGTTTATTGTCCTCATATATCTATTTATTTTTGCCTCCTTTATGTTCAAGACCATTTTCTAGTTAAAAAGATTAACATATTCTTTGTTTATACCAGTTTTATTGTATCATTAGACATTTAAATGTTTTACATAAAGTGAAGATGTGCAAGACACAGTTTTAACCCTAGTGTTGAACAGGTCCTAGAGTTAATAAAAGTGCCCTTGAATTTTGTGACCACACTCTAACTATGTTTCTGATAAACAACTGTGATAAAAAATTATTCATTGGACATTTGTGTGTATTTTGTGGGTATGGCAACCCACGAAATTAAGACCCCAACAAAATAATTTTTTTACATAAGTAATATTGGCAATATTTTGAAATTCATTAATTAAACCGTCTACAAAAATGTCTATTGTCCTCAAATCACAAATGTCGTGTCTATAAAGTTAAATGATTTCACCTTATGTATATTTTAGGTTTCATTCATGAAGTATCCAGAGAGCAACCCTCATGCTGATCTTGCCATTCTTGGGGCCGCAGACGAGTTTATAGGGAACTGTATCTCCACCTTTACTGCCTTCGTGAAGAGGGAGCGGGACATTCATAACAAACCTACCAAGTTTTGGGACTTCCCTCCATCAAAACGGGATGAATTGTGATTAAATTAGAGATCAAAATTGCATAAATTGGTATGGAATAAGGGATCAATTTTGGATGAATTAGAATGGAATAAGGGATCAAAACAAGATGTATTGTCATGAAATTAGGGATCAAATTGGGATGAATCAGGATGAAATAAGGGATCAAAATGGGATGAATTGTGATAAAATTATGATTATAATAAAATCATTTAAATATATTTAATTTAAAAAATCACAGAATAAGATAAATTGCCTAGAAATATCCCTGCAAATGAAGATTGAGTGGGGGCAACTAGTAGTCACACTGTCAGTCGGCAGCCATTGGTTGTTCAGCTGTTAGTTTGTCCACAAGTCATACAAATGACTGGTACACATTGCTTTCACGTTACTTGTGCTGTTCAAATAAAACTTATGTTTCATCAACATGAAGTGTAGATGTTCAAGACAATCATCATGCCCACTGATTCATACATTCCAGAGTAATGTCGGGGGGACCCCTTAATCATTGTTTGAAAGCAGAAATTAGGTATTATAAGTCTCCTTAGTGACAATGGTTTTAAGATTTCAAAGCTTGAAAGTGTGCCATTTAATATAAGTATGTCTTTATGGATAAATTTGAATAATGAACATAAATTATGGGAAGGTTATACCTATGATTTGTGTATCTTGCTAAAAGTTGCAGACTTTGGCTATACTATCAAACAAGCAATAGTTTTAAAAGTACTGTAGTGCTGATTTTTTTTAAACAAGAATGGTAGATTTTTATCATTTTCATAATGAATAAGTGTGATACATATATATTGTTTAACCTCACTGGTTATTTCATTTTAAAAGGTGGATGTATTGAAGTTGAAATTAATCAAGTCAGATTTCAGACTAAAACAATAAGCTAATTTACAAAATGTCTAACACTAATAGGCCTTTTGCTGCTTTATGTTTAAGTATTTTGGAAAGTAAGCTGCTTGAGATCAATATTTAATTATGGAAAGAATTTATATTTTTGATTGCCTTTACACTTACTGTACTGGGAAGTGGTGTTTTTGATTGTCTTTACACTAACTGTACTGGGAAGTGGTGTTTTTGATTGTCTTTACACTTATTGTACTGGGAAGTGGTGTTTTTGATTGCCTTTACACTTATTGTACTTGGAAGTGGTGTTTTTGATTGTCTTTACACTTATTGTACTGGGAAGTGGTGTTTTTGATTGCCTTTACACTTACTGTACTGGGAAGTGGTGTTTTTGATTGTCTTTACACTTACTGTACTGGGAAGTGGTGTTTACACTGATTGTACTGGGAAGTGGTGTTTATGAATCAGGTGTTTGATTGTATTTATGTCATTTTTGTTTTGCTGCACCAGGTTGGTTTTTGGTAACGTTTGTGCTGTATTATCAACTAACATTTTATTAATTTTGTTTAAATTAAATGGCATCACTACATCTGCAATGTCATAAATCAGCAAACCTTTACATACACATTGTACCGATACCTGTAAAATCAGATATTGTTAGTGTAGCTTTGATTTCCTGAATCAAAATTTCCATGAAAAGTTTACATATATGTCATATCAATCAATAAAAAATACAATTTCGAGAATGTAAGACCATTCAAATCTAAAACAAATACATTCCCACGAAATTTGAACTGCGCAAACCATTCTGATTTAGCTGTTGAAGGTTGGTTTTGAGCTGGATATTAGGCAGACTTTATCTGGGTCTACAAAGTAGGGGAGGGGAAATGTCAGGGTATTCTAAAATTGACTGGAGGTGAATTGTCATGCATAGATCCATTGCTGGGCATAATCCCTATAATCTGTTTATCTTAACAATAGTTTACAGTAAGAATTCACCCACAAGCTAGTTACTAACAATAGAACACATGGCAATGTTTGTGTTTAAATCTATTCATATTCAAATTAATGGTTATGGATCTATTAAGCCATAGGCTCAGCTTAAACCACAAGTCTATGTACATACCAGCGCAATGTTGACACCAACCTCACATATATGTGACAACAACAAACTTATAATGGATCCAAGAAATGCCAATTTATTGTTAATGGGTTGTTTCTTTTTGTCTGTATTTATAAAATAATGTGAATTTATAAGTATTGTTGCCAATGTTTGTAAATGTATTGTACATATCTACACCATTATCATTCCCATGGCATGAGCATTTGTCATGGACTCTTCAGATATATATTTGTAAAGATATTGTGTGCTTCCATGTGCTATAGAAGCTAAATAGTATATTATATGTGCTGGTATTATTTTATTAATAAAGCTCTATTTTTAACATCTGAAATGTGTATGGTATCAGTCCATTTATATGATGTTTGTTATTTATAACACAAGTTTAAACAAGGAAAAATTATTGAGGTAACAAAAAGGCGTTTTGCAATAGTTCTTTAAAGGGGTACATCAAATGTTTAATTATTTATGTAAAAACTGAAAGTGAAGAGGTACAATGACGTGTGTCCATTATGTTTGCGGGTATAAAAAATGCATAGGCATGTGTGGTTATTTTGTCAGAAAATAAAAGACTGCATGTGTGGTTATTTTGTCAGAAAATAAAAGAAAGCATGTGTGGTTATTTTGTGAGAAAATTAAAGAAATTGGTTTTTTATTTTAAATTAAGTTCAAACGCGTAACAAAGTGTTTATACATAATTAAAGATGTACAAAACTCAAAGAAAGTAAACAATTACAGTATTTCAACACAAAGAAGTATAAGTAGTTATGTGCGACACCTGTAGAAGCGTCTTCCATGTAAACGTCGCAAACGTCATATTTACATCGAATGCGTATGGTTGACAGACACGAAGCGTGGGGCCATAAACTTCGCCCTGTCTGCTGACACGCCCTCCATCATGGATAAGGGCCATCAATTACGCGGGCACTGACTTGCTCGTTATTGGCACGTCAAGATAATTATGAATTACGAGCTGGGTACTTTCAATCAGCGACGAACTTCGTTACTGCATGTATATGCAGGTGCTGTCAATTATGATCAAAGCTGTGTGTCAGTGTACTAAGTTATATGCACATGTTAACTATTATACATACAACGTTAGCGGTCCGGACAATTCTCGGTTAGTGAAATTTGCACGGCCGGGCAATTCTCAGTTGGTTGATTTGCAGAGACGGACGTTGCTCAGATATGATTATTTATAAGCGGACTTGGCCATGTGATAAAACGCTGGACTGTCCACAAAGAAATCTCGAATTCGATCCCCCGGTCACCAAAATGAAATTACTAAACAGGATATATGTACTAGTTCTTCCAACACAAAATGCTCCCGCGTATCACTGACATACAATAAGGACGTTATCGAACCTGGTTTGTCATGTGCGGTGGGCGCTCTGGACAGTATCTTGCACTATTGGCTACTAACAAACTAACCATGTGTATGCATGCCTCGACGCCAAATGGAAATGTCCGAGAATGTCAATAAATAAACGCCCTACCCCTGACCCCCATATTAACAATTTAACATGTTGGACAGTTTCCTAGAAAAAAAAGAGAATAGTAATAATGGTCTATCTTGTAATGAAGAAATTAAAAAAAATATAACCGACGCGTTTCCACTTTGATCTCTGTTTACATTTAACTGAGAAGAAAATCGCATTAGATCAAGGATTAAAATTGTTAATGAAATAAGTATCCCTACAGTAAATAATAAAATATTTTACGACTTAAGCTGTTTTTCGATTTTACAAAGAAGATCCCTCGGGGTCGTCGGCGCTTTAAAGAGATCAGACAATATTAAGTAACACCATCAAATAGGCGTAAACCCATACAATTAAAACTTGTACACAATTATTTTCCTTTCACGACGCCTTAAGATACATGTTTTTTATGACGGGCAACAAAAAGATACGAAAGCAGATAAAACAATTTAGTATCTTGTCTGCACAGATCACGACGCGATTTGTTTCCCTATTTAAATTCTCAAATTTAGGGCGCTTATCGTATTTTGTCATTTAAAGTTGTTTTAATCGGTCCTTGAGGGCGATGTTTGAGATGGATGCAAGTATGTGTTATCGCTATTATGTCAAAACCATGCATGTGTATTGGGGTATAGTTGCGTCAAGTAAGAGATAACGTCAACGACGTTGATAAGGTTTTTTTAAGGATCCACGCTGATTTTCCTTTATAATGTTTTTTTTTTACGAATAAAAGTAGATCTAATAAAGTAATTTACTAGAAATTGTAAAACGGCAGCTTCGAACCCTGGTGAGTGTTCAAGGGAGCTTAATAATGAGACAGTTTCCTAGGTAACGGTATTGGGTTGCCTTTTCCTTGCTTATGTACCGTTCTCCATTTCAGAAAATAAAAAAGTTAAAAGTATTGTTCCTATTCAAAAAAGTTTTAATTGATTCAAAACAATTTAGGTATTTATTTAAATAACGTCAAGTTTAATTTCCGCGTGCAATTTAATGTAATAACTCCGGTGTGGCATTATTGACCTTATATTAATCACCGTCGATTAAACACCAGGACATAAAACAAATGTTGACCGTTGTCTTGAATTATTTACTACCATTCATTTACAACATCTGCAATAGTCTCAGTTCAAACATGGCACCATTCTACGGGATGACTGCTGTTGACAGTTGATAACACCGTAGGGTCCCATTCGCCATAGGTTTGTTGATTTATAACGCGGACGAAATCGAAGTAATAAAACGTTGCGTAATTCTCCGGATGGCATGTTTGGGAAATCTGTTAAGGAAACTGAAATAAAATTTACGATTCCTGAAACGTGTTGGCAGATTAAAATTTAACGGCTCTAAAGCCGACTGAGAACGTTTGATTAAAGAAGAGGAAGAAAAAAGAAAAACAGTTTATTAGAAATAAGGCATATTCAGCTTATCTTCGTAAACATAATAATATACCGTACTCGTAATATGAATAATGAAAATTAAAAAGAATATATTCGTTCAATATAAGTAACACGTGTAAAAGGCAAAATATAATTTTACGTTGAATCGCCAAAATTAAAAAGTACATGTATATCACACAGTATTCGAAAAAAACGACATTTAGATCTAAAACGTATGAAATGTGAGTGCGTATGTCCTATAAACAGTCATTTATTTCCCCACAAATGTACTTGCTGTACAGGAAAATATCTAGGTCAGTCCTCACAATTTGTCAACTCTATTAGTTTTATTCAAAAGTATAAACTTAATCAAGTATGTTAATTTTATAGACATGTACTGTTTGCTCAAACCTTTATTCTCATATTGAGCTCTGAATGTTATGAGTTTTTCGTCTGTTTGTTTAACCCATGCAATTTCATTTTAACTCAATGTCTTAGTTTTAGTAATACAAAGTTACCACACAATGCAATGAAAAGCTTCAAATAGTAAGTTTTGTTGAAACATTGTCAAATATTTATATAGACATGGATGATATAAGCAAATAGTAATAAACAGAATATGCATCTACTTTTATGGACCCACGCGAATAACTAATTGTCCGTGTGCTGTTCTTCACTTCAAAGCATTATTTATTTTAATAACCATTTAATTCGTTTTTCTTTGCAGACAAAGTATATAATAGTATGCGCATTTTATATAGGGCACACAGACAATTCTTTTTATAATTATGTGAAATTAACCTTTCAGTTTCACTTTTCAAAATCATAAAATATATCACTTGCCAACTAGAAATTGTCACGAAAAATCAATTTTAGATTCATTCAATAGTATGATCTATCAAATTTAGTGTAATCTGTTCGTGAAATGGAATATATCATTAATCTTCGTTTTGCGCTTCATTTCTTTTTCAATTATATATTTACAATTGGTAAGTTCGCAAACAATCAGTGAAGCGAAAGCCTCGTTTATTGATGGGAATGCCACTTGAGAAAAGAATCAAGATATACGATCGTACGAATGACATTGTCAGTTTATTGTTAGCGCTGAAACTAACAAAAATCCATGAGAAAAAAACTTAAAGCCAAATTACATAGCAATTGTGTTTGCAAGTCTTTGATTGGATTCGTACGATACGAGATAGCCTCTCAAAACAATTAGCGCATTAAACTGATTGTCACCTGTCTTTAATGATCTTACATTATCGATATTGTCATCAATTTATCAGGGACATCATCGATGTATTGATCGGTGCAATCAGCGCCCTCCAAACAAGGCGCGAACGTCCAGCAGCGAGGGTGTTAGAATCACATATTTTCGCAACGGTCGCCGATGAGGGTGTTGACATATGCTTTGTCAACAATCACATTTGGAAGCCAAGAGCTATTTCATCAATTGTTAATGCAGGGTCCAGTTTTAGAACATGATAAAAGCATAACGTTTTAATCTCCTTGACAAGAACATGCAATGTTTTTCTTATTTTGAATTGTTTCTCTAAATTCATTTTATCTACAAAATATTATCAAGAGCTTGTCAAATATTTAAAATAATTTTGTCTTTTAAACAGGAAACTAGCATTGTTACCCGAAAATCCTCTGTTTACTAAGCATTTCAATGTTATTACGATAAATTGATTGTAAAAACTAAATGGATTAAACACATAAGGCTTAAAGTATGTGTAAGAATATAAATGCGTTAAAGGGGTCAACCAACATATTTTCCTAGCCGCTAATTATGTAATACATAAAAGTAATTTTAATTAATTAAGCGCATTAAAAATGCAAATTACGATTATTGTAATCTTTTGAGCATTAATTTCTTTTAAATTTTCAGTACGTCTTTCTTCAGCCCACTTTTCATGTCACCGATATGGTATTAATTATTCATAGATCCGTCTACATTACTATGGAAAGTAATACTTTCTTAGCGAAATGTCCGGGCTTGGGATTATGGGGAGTAAATATGAAAATCTGATCTGAAAGTCAATGAAATCCTATCTTTGACACCTGTATAATAGCGATTTTGGAAATCCCCTTAATCTGATGGCTCTATCAGGGTCCTAAATGGGAAACAAGGGGCAGTAATTCAGGCACACGATGGCAATCAGTTATACTCCCTTTCAGACTAATTGCGGGATGCCTATCCTTATTGGCAGCGCTTACGATGATGATGGGAATGCTATTTTAGAAATAAAAAAATGAGAGAAATATCAAGAGTAGATGTATGTCTTAATCGATGTTTCTGTAACAGTTGCTATTTTCATTGCGCTTCGAGTGTTACATCAATCTAACTCTCAATTTTACAGACAGTCTGGCAGACAGTTCAACATTTTTATTCTTAGACTTACCTGAACATTAATTAAAATAGTGAGTACAGTCAGACGCACAGGGTTTTAAAATTTTGTTCAATATGAAATTTGTTGCCTTTTCTTGCAGCATCAATCGTTTTGTCTGGCGATAAATAAATAAATACCGATTTTATAACCGAATCTGCATACCAAAACATGTAAAGAACAACACAAACTATAATGTTTAAAGCAGTTGGCATTGTTGATTAATTATCGTTTGTTTAATAACAAAAAAATAAAATTTTCTTTTCGTCAGGAGTAAGTTTATAAAACAAAGAGTACATGGACAATGTAAATAGGACACTCCGGTCTACCGTTGTTTAATTATAATGCTGCATTTGAGTTCTAAATTTACATAACATAATTAAACACATGATAGCATATCTCACATATGCACTCAATGTAAAACCGTTATTTTAACGCACTTGTAATAAAGCTTTCATCATTAGATTTGAAGATAAAAAAGCGGTTTTAAGAACACTGCCAAGCGTCTGTCGGCACGCGATATGTGCCACGTGTTTCTTCGTCAAGAAGAAAACAAATGAATTAACAATATTGCTCAAATGAGATATTTTGCATTTAGATAAATATTTTCACGAGATTGAATTTTGGCAAAATAATAAAACAATATAAAGTGCCCAATAATCTCTAATTCTCTCTATTTCCATTAATTTCGCACACAAAGCCGCTAGTATTGGTAATCGGACGCGATAGAGCCCGCGTCACGGCAATACAGCGCGCCGATTGGTCAAAATATTCCCGTAGTATAAAATGTAAATAGATGCGATTTCTGTTGTACATAGCTAGCGCTGTCAGTGTATGCTGTGGCTTGAATGCGCGTCGATCTAGTGTTGAGGATATTAATCTTGTGCAAACAAATAAAATAGTGTCGGATCATCGACAGGCGTTATTGATTCCAGTAAGATGTATGATGCTGGATAAATATTTATGAATATTTGTGATGCTTTAATGCGTTTAACGTTGGTTAGTTTAAACGTCGTTTCTCTGCATTGTGAGACGAATTGAGAGGATTATTAGTGTGTATACATATGTGTATGCTACAGGAACTTAACTTCGTGGAAAATCATGCCGGTGGAGTATAGGAAAACATAGAACTATGTTGTTAGCAAGTATAGGTCGCCGTATGCGGGAAGCTGTGGTACGGTTTCGCCTGCATGTATGCGTACTCCTGGTCGTGTTTGCGTGCGAGGGGTGGGGCGAGTCAACGTGTCCGGCTGTGTGTTTCTGTCCGTCAATATCCAGAGTCGTGTACTGTCCCCGGAAAAGCCTCCCGTTTATTCCCGCGGGGATCCCTTATGACACGCTTCAGCTGAATCTGAATGACAACAAATTCACCAACCCAGTTTTAAGCCGAGCGAACTTTTCTGCTTATAAAGATCTAGAACAATTGTACTTAACGGATTGCGGCATAGAATACATTGAAGTGGACGCCTTTTTAGAAAACAAGAAGCTGAAGTGGCTAGATCTGGGCAAAAACAAGCTCAAGAGGATCTCAGACTTTACGTTCCGTGACCTGACTCTTGAACATCTGTTCCTCAATGATAATCCAGGCCTTGAAATCTCAACGAGGGCCTTCGGAGGATTAAAGACCACAGGGCTGTACATCCAAAACAATGGGCTTGATAAGTTATCTCTGGAAGTAGTGCGTCCGTTGAATGGAACGTTAAAGACGCTGTGGATGGACGGGAATAAATTCGAGAAGTTTAATGCACAGTGGCTGTATTTATTCAAGACTTTGAGCCACTTGCGAATAGGCAACAATCCACTTCACTGCAATTGCGAGGCTAAGTGGTTGTTTGAGTTCTACACTATCAGCTCCAAAATCTTCGAGAGTGTAGAACCCCCTGC
>Ga0224511_10004521_pt1 | contig 10560 bp, 3 predicted proteins | sample SF_May12_sed_USG_2_FD_169988 | JGI IMG/M metagenome (GOLD analysis project Ga0224511, IMG submission 169988) | Sediment microbial communities from San Francisco Bay, California, United States - SF_May12_sed_USGS_8_1 | ecosystem: Environmental > Aquatic > Marine > Sediment | place: USA... | reverse complement strand
TTTATGGATTGTATGTCCCTGGTGACATGGAGTTTATGGATTGTATGTCCCTGGTGACATGGAGTTTATGGATTGTATGTCCCTGGTGACATGGAGTTTATGGATTGTATGTCCCTGGTGACATGGAATTTATGGATTGTGTGCCCTTGGTGACAGTTTATGGATTGTATGCCCCTGAGAACATGGAGTTTATGGATTGTATGTCCCTGTTGACCTGGAGTTTATGGATTGTATGTCCCTGTTGACCTGGAGTTTATGGTTTGTATGTCCCTTGTGACAAGGAGTTTATGGATTGTATGCCCCTGAGAACAGGGAGTTTATGGATTGTATGCCCCTCAAGCTACTGTAAATGGCCATGCAAGAGTAGATTATTGGGTCAAGAGTGCGAATGTTAAGAGCTGCATTGTGCTAGTGCAGGGGCATGAGTTTGACCTTGCAGCCTGGCCACGTAACTAGTGTGGTGGTTTGGTCAATGAATTGATGTCTATGTCCATTTGCTTTGTCTCTGGTACATTTATTTGCACTTGGTACTGGATGCACTGAGGTTGGCTTACCTGGCTTAGCATCAGAGAAAATGTGTGAGTAGGTTAACTGATCACCATGATATGACCTTGTACGTGATATGACCTTGCACGTGCTGGAATCAGTATAAAGTAAAAAAAAAAACACACCAAAAAAAACAACAACATGCAAACAAACGTGCACGGATAGCATGCCACAAAACGATGCATTATTTGAGATAACATAATTTACAGATGTCTGACACATGCTTTGGCAAACTGGTTATAAGAAGAGACTTGACTGAAATACCACACATATCTTTTGGTTTTATTTTGCTCCCATTTAATAAGCCTTTCTTTTATTGGTGCTGCTGTGAAAACTGTTTTGAAAACCCTTCCAAATCAAGACTGCATCGAAAGACATGTGCCATTTAGCACTTTCCTTATGGCTGTATATAGATAGTTGAAGTCCACTACATGTATAAATTATCTGTAATTGCTCATAGATTCTATTTATTTCTGAATTGCTCACCCAATTTGTGTTACAGCCTAGTCTGAGTAGGTATGTTTTTGTGAAATATCCACTGGCAGGTTCATTTTTAACTAATATTTGTAAAGATATAGTTTTGATGGAAAATTTGATTGAAGAGCCAAGGCATAATGGATGTTTTGACAGGTAGAAGGGATACTGGTCTTCATGTTATCTCACAATATTTCTGGTGAAATTGAAAAAATCTGGTATCAATAATTTAAACAGTTATTGCCTAGACAATAATTTCTTCCACCATGTTTTGGCTTCTCTTTCAATCTATATTCAGCTCAGCTATCTTATAACAATTTGTCTGTAACAAACTTCAGTTTATAGCCAGAAGTACAGTTTCCAAATTACCGATGTCTCTCCCAAGTAACTTGCAGGCAGTGTGTTGTAGTTGCCAGTCTGGTTTGTCCATTAATTTGCTTGTGCCATCTTCCCTGCTCTTCCTGATGGAGGCTCAATCAATTAGGTTCCTTTTGATAGAGCTTGTTACCCAAAAAATCAAGCTTTCACAGTTCACCTTGACCAAGTTTCTTATGATTATGATCATTGTGTTCACTGATACGCACTAAATGAATGTTTTGTAGGATTCTTTCATAAGGGAAATACTGAGATACAGACAAGGAAGGTTATAGGATTTTCGGTCTGTTGTAATCTGGAACTGACTTACAGAATTAAAACGTATATATAAGGTATTTAGATTATAGGTAAATAGGGAAGGAGTATTCACATTTGTGTGTTTCAAGGACTGAAACATCCAGAACTATGGAACCAGAAGGTTTGATGATTTATCAGTTTTTGACTGATCATTTCAGTGCATAATTGGAACTTAATTCTTAGGTAGGTCTGTATGATACATATGTAACCTATGATAATTTGTATATATGATATGTGTGATGTAAAGAACATAGAAGTATGACCAATTCTTGTTCATCTCAGCTGTTTATGCAAATTTCCACAAAGCTTATGCTTGCCTCTTACTAAAAGAGGTTGAATGAACTCTCAAAGGGAACTTGTGGCCTGTTCTCTGGCAGTATATTTTGTTGTCTTTCATGCATGGATGTTATCCGGCTCTCAAGTGGCCCTTGTTATGGCCAAGATAGCAGTATCAGAGTGATTGATTTATATGTCACTCAATCTTTCCCAGAGATGCTTGGACATAAATCTGCTCAGATGGTTGTAACAGAAGGCTAGGAAATCACTACATGTGACAGATGACAATAGCCAATATTGAATAAGATCCTGATATTGAAATAATGTTATTGGTAAAGAATGTTTTTTTGTGACTCAATTTGTTTGATTGATATTATGTGTTGGTACTTTTGTAGCATAAGCATCTAGGGGTAAATAACTTAACAAAAAAAACCTGATGTAAACTACTTTGTTACCGTATCTCAGTCATCTCAAACAAAACTAATAGAAAATTGGATCTTAATGAGCTTTTTAGCCTAAATCTTGCACATAAAGTTGATGTATTCATATAGATATAAAAGCACCCTTGAACAGTACATTTAAGTATTTTAATGTCAACCTACTACAGCTTTTAAGTGTGTGACAGTACAGTTGCACATGTTGGAGTGACTGACGAGGGGACATGACATGGGGACACATGTAGAGAGGGTGCCAGCCGTCCATCATGTAAGGATCGATAGATTATCCTTGTTAGGCTCTCCTCCAGCCTGTCGTCTACATACCGTGCTCCTTCATCAGCATATTGGCTGCTGTAGTCAACACAAATCCTGCAAAGTGGGCAACTATCTGGAAAAGCTTTCATCGAATTTCCTGTCATAGGACCGAGCTTTGACATAAATGACATTTCGCAGTAAATTATTGGTTATTTAAAGGTGTTGATGATTTGCATCTCTTTGCTGCTTTACAATAGGTCTTGGCACTCCATTAGCACTTTAAAATAGAAGATCACTTTCATTATATACCTGGGAAAAAATACTTAATAGTTAACTTCATTTCAAAATATTATTTGATAACGAAATTATTTACACATTACAAACAATTTGTTATACAATCCAATTATCCTTTGATGAAGATTATGTCCATTGATGAAGATACAGTTATCAAGGACACTGACCGCTGACCACCGGCTGACCAGTCAAAACTAAGGCTAACTGTCCATGTGTCCATCAAACCGACCAGACCTTAGGTTACCTTTCATTTGATGGGCATACCTGCCATTTTAGTTAATCATGAATATTGAGTAAAAATCCTAATAATTAATAGTAGACATGCACTGATATTATTCTAGTAATATACTGCCTGTTCAAAGTTGGTCACAAAGGTATAGGGGGTCATAAAAGGGCGCAGAGGGGCAGTTCAGTGATACTAGTCTGGTCTTGAATTTTGCTATGTCTGCAGGAGTTGTACAACCTTTCAAACTGTGCTACCATTATCTGACCTTAAAAATTCTTGAATCATGATATTAGAATATTGTTGGGCCTCAAATGTTTCTAAATTTGTAATCTGTGCAACTTATGTTTCAAGTGCGTTGAAAAAATGTTTTGCTGACTAAAATGTTTTAGCTATACTTTTACCGTCATTTCTTGCTTGAAAATGTTAATGTTATGGATGTTTTAAATTTCTACCAATGTTTCTTTACAATTATGTTAGAAGTTCAATAGTTTCAGTGGATTTTATAAATGATTTATGTTTTTATGATGTTATTTTATTTCTCCCCATGATGAACAAGCCTTCAATAAGGCCATGTTTTATTGCTATTTATCACCAAAACCCCATAAAACTGTAGAAGACTAAATTGTTTTATACCCAACTGTAGCAGGCAGTCAGCTGGTAAAGAAACTCTGAGAGAGATTGAGAGAAACATCCAACCCCTGTAGCCTTGAACCTGATAAAACTTGGAATGTAAACATCTAACTGGTTTTCAAGCACCAGAGAAGCCTACTGTTTTCTGGTTTGTTTGTGGGGGAATCTTGTGGCCATGGAATGTTCTTTGAGGATTTATCAGTGATTCTTAGGTCAATAGGGGTAATTTTGTAATGATATCTTTTAGGTGTAGCATGTAGGGGTCATGCAGATATATTGTTCTAGCGTTTTCAATGATACTGTTGGCATGCATTTGTATAAAGTTTAAAAGTAGAAAAATAAGACAACACAATAGTGGGTTATGTATTTCTCTGTGAAGAATATTTCGTTCATTAAGTGCAAGTTAATGTTTTGCTGCAGACTGCATTACCGGTAAACTAGTAAACAACTTTCTGTAGCATTGTTGTGTCTTAGTTTTTACATCTATTAAGTAGGTTTATGGGCTAATGAGCAATGTAATATTTGTTTGAGGACTCACAAGGGTTTGTTGAGCTCATTAAAGTGTGTGTTGTGTGTTTCTGTTGGTTTCTATCTCCGGTCCAGTATGGTGTGCCATGTCATGCAATTTTGCTTTAAAGTTAGCCCTAGGCGTCAGGGGTTTTCATTTGATATTATATAATACGACTTAAAAAATCTCTTCTCTGTTACAAATGCAAACTTTTTTTATATATCCCAGCGAACAAAGTTTGAAAGCGGTATATAGAAGTTACTTGGGGTGTATAGGAGTTGGTTTGTCAATCAGATGTTGGTTGGTTAGTTGGGTGCTGGTTTGTTCACATATAATTTGAAGTTTGTTAAGCAAACTACTTCCACATTTCTTATGCAGTTGAAAAATAATCACACAAAATACTCCTTACTTTGGCAAACCTAAATACATGTATATAACCAAACATTGACTATATCCCTGTCCTTAAAAATATATATCAGCTTCATTCCCCTTCTACAATATCTGAATATTAAAAACACCTGATAAATGTGTTAATGTTTTTGCACGGTAAAGAGGAGAACATTGCTGTATTACTTTGAGTAATCAGCACTTACGTTTTTACTTGTTGTTTTAATATTCAGACCATGAAAGAAATATTTATTGTGTCACTCAGCTTGATATACACAGTGAAAGGATAATAAATGTGACACTTTGTTTGTTTTCCTTCTGAACAACATCTCTTGATAATTGTTGTTTTGGAGGTACATCAGTGCTCAAAAGTGTGACCATATAGGCTGGTTGCAAACTTGAGGCCCTGGATTGGTGGTCTTGTGTTTCATCGCCAGACCAAATCCACTCCTTACAAACGCAACTGAATGGCTGTACATCCTGTGTGTCAGAATCTTCCTCACTTATGTAAGAAAATGCATTTATGCCTTAAGTGTAATAATTTTATGTCAATATAAAATGTTACTTGGCCTTGAACGCAGTAAAAACACAATCGGCAGTCAGTTAAGAAATGAGAGTGGGCCTTGAGATGAAGTGGGAAACTAGGCTGGTAGGCTGTATACGCTGGATGCAGCTGCGCAGTTGGTAAACTAACGGTCTGCAGGCGGGCCAAGTGCGATGTGCAGCCCTGTGCTCGATATATCACTGCAGTCTCCCTATCTCGGTGCAATAAACTGTTGGTTGTAACAAATCACTGTTCACCCAATACATAATGTCACAGAATCTTGGGCGCCCAAGGTTACCTTCTTATTCTTATCTGTCTGGAACTGTTCACATTGACAAAATAAAGAATGGTTTGTTGGGGAAATCGTCCTATTCAAGCAGTCTGGCTGTCTCTGATCAGATAATGGTAGAATATTATGAGAGGAACTTTGTGATGGCATTAGCTTCCTACTTCATGATTATTTATTGGGCTTTGTTGTTTGTGATAAATGTTTTAGAGTCGAGACACAATTTCATATCATGACTAATGGCTGTTATTGTAGTGAGTTTGTTGTCCTCACATTTGCATATCCAATTCGTCTTGTTGCACATGCGGTGCATGCAGAGCCTGGCGTACGCATACATTGGATAAAAATATTAATATATTTCAGTATCAGTCTCAATTAAAATGCCAACATATTTTTTAATTAATTATTCATTCTACACTTTAAAATTTTTTTGTTTTTTCAAATGCACTGACAACAGCATGATAATTGTCTGGTGCATGTGTCCTCAAAACAAGTTTAAGTTGTCTTAATGAAATCTTAATACTTGAATTTGCACTTTGAAATGTTGAATTCAGACTACACATAATTTACAGACTTTTGACGAAACGGTGTTGTGACCTTAACTACAATGTGTTCTATAAAACACTGAAATATAGCTACAATGTGTATCAATCATAATTAGATTTTTTATAAACCAATAATATTAATATATTTATCCTTTGTTTAGCATGCTACAATGGACCCATAACAATTCTAGCAAATCATTTTTTGTCTGTTTCAATTTAGGTATTTGACTGTAAAATAGACCGATTTTACAAGAAGTAAATACAGTTAATTAACAAATTATTCTAAGTTACTTATATCTTATTTCAGTGTATGTGGAGACTACTACCACACTTGTTAAAGCCATGCATGTCAGTCCATCAGTGCAATCTTGTTGATGACCTTAATCTTTATTCCTCCCCAGGCCGCGCCCCAGTCCACCAATGAGTACATGGACAAGGGCCGTCACGCCCTGACTCCTGCCGGCACCGCCGCCATGAAGCGCCACTTGGGTCAGCCCGCCGGTGCACACACGTTTGGGATCCCCCTGGCAGAGCTGGTACGACGCGCGCCACAAGGGTATCGCGTCCCCTTCCTCGTGAAGAAGATCTGTACCTTTCTCGAACATAATGGTGAGCTCAGGATTATCTACAAACTCTAATTGTGATCCTTGTGTAAACCTTAAGAGTCTTTTTCATCAAAGAAGTCTGGGTTCAATTCTGAGCTAAGGGACTGTTCTGGGGCCCTTAAAAATTACAATTAGATGTGCTAGTTTACATATTGTATGCCTTTAATAAACTGAGTATAGCTATTTTATTTGTGTTTTAGAAACATGTATGCCCTAAATCATCATAATACATTATTACCATGCACTTGATTTAGGTTTGTTCTAAAATTTTGCTTAGAACAAATATATAATTATAAAATATATGAATATGTCAAAAGCACGATAATGTCACTTGTGTTTATTAAACTTCCATGTTCAATATTCAATTCCCCCTGCAGGTCTGGAGTGTGAGGGTATATTCCGTGTGAGTGGTAGTCAGCGTGTGGTAGAGAAGCTGCGCTCTAGCTTCGATCTCCATGGCGACGCCAACCTGGAGGAGGATGGTGACATATTCGCCGTTGCCGGGCTGCTGAAGATGTTTCTACGGGAGCTGCCAGAGTCGGCCATCCCAGAAAAAATGACCCGGAGATTCGTCACTGTGCAGGAAGGTGCGTGTTTTGTTTGGGCCAGGGACGTAGCTTATTTATATGATACACTTTATTTTCAATAAAAATGCATACATATACGCAAAGTCATTATTATAATAATTTTATACACTCTGGAAAAAAAAGCAATATAAAGTTGATTTGTCCAAACTTTGATTAAAAACTATGGGTACATGGACAAAAATTCATTCTGTGATAGGTGGATAATATAAAGAAAACATTTTTAGCTTTGTTCCCCTAAAAGCTGTCTCTATATGTGTAAAGTCTTCCCAGCTGTGTCTCTTTACGTCTAAATAATTACATCTTTAGGGCTCCTAGAGAGTAAATCAGACTGGAAGTTGATCAGAACCTAATGAAAGCCTGTTTTTGTTACGATTTTTTATCCTCAAAATAGCTTGTTCATTACAAAGTACAAAAGTGCAAAGATCTTTGTAAATGGATTTGTAATAGTGTTTATTTAGAAACTGTACTTTTTAGAGTTCTTTTATGTTATTTACTATGAAATCTGTTGAGAGAATATACAAGTACTTTTTTCTTTCATCTAATTAATTTCCTTGTTAAGATATTCTGAGAAAAGAATCAGGTTGATGGATTTATTATGATTATGTTTTCGGTTTTTCTATACATCAATTTGTTAACCAACTTTTCCTAATTTCCTGCTTTAGTATGTGCCATGATTTTTAAAGAGGATGAAGAGGACGATTTTCTTGCTATTTTTGTGTGCTTATGTTTTTAGACAATTATTTTACAACTCAGCCTCATTAAAAATTAATAACAAAGCATCTAAATGATGGTTTAATTATTTCCTTTCTCAGAAAAGAAATGTCAAGCAATACATGTAGTGTTATAACTTAATCATTGTCTGCGTCATTGATAATTGATGATCTTGCCGAACTGTTGCTCATTCTTGTAAAGGTTACCTGGCAGGGGTAAGAGGGTTTTGATGTAATTCATTAAGTTTTCAAAAAATAAATGTAATAAAAGCTTGCTCTGTGTGCATTGTCCAGTATTGTTTCCCTCCATTCAGAGCACCAGCGTGATGCACGCGAGTGTGTCATTCACCTGAAGACGCTGCTGAAAGTTCTGCCCGAGGAGCACTACGACCTCGTGAAGCACGTGGTCCGCTTCCTGGCCATCGTCGCATGCAACGAGCCCACCAACAAGATGAGCCCCATGGCGCTCGCCATCGTGTTTGGGCCCAACCTCTTCCGGTGGGTAGATTGCCTAACTTGTGTACTTGCAGAACCTCTTGAGTTAGGTAGAAAACCTCACTTGGGTAGCATTTGAACCTCTTTAATTAGGTAGAAAACCCCACTTGGGTAGTATCTGGCCTTTGGAAAGCACAAAAAATGATGTGTTTGGTTCAGTGAGGCCAACCTTCAAGTTAGAAATTGCAATCTTGTCTTAATAATCTATGGGTGTAACACAGGGGCCAAACCCTTTGTCACAATGTTTCTGTATTGACTGTGATGTTTACTCTGCCCACATGTTTTAACTTGAACTTCAGGATAAAAACAACATAATTATGATCTGGACATCATGTTTTCTGGCCTTTGACTTTTGGCTGAGAAGAGTCAACAACAAGTGTCTACTTTTAGATGATGATTATTTGGTATGGAACTACGTTTAGAAAGAAAACCCAGAGGCTATCATTAAAACCTTATATCAGCCCATTAAAACCTTATATCAGCCCTCGAAAAAAACAAAGAGAAGAAACACAATAAAATGATCCTGTAAGCCTTTACTACTACTAGGATTTTCTGTCTACAAAAGCAAAAAAAAAAGTAGAAGAAATAGTAACTATACACCTACACAGAATTCCTGTGGTCGGAAAATTGTTTTCAAGCTTAATGAAATGCTGAGTTTAATGAAAATTGTAAACATGGAAAGTTCAGCTATTAAATTTCTCATCCTATTGTGTTGTTACCTTATATTGGACATTTTGAGCTCTTGTGAACTTAATATGAGGTCTGGATTGTAGTGAACGGCAGAGTTAGGAATACTGCGGTAATGGTGTGGTCTTGTTAACAAGTCATTGTTCCCGTGCTCTTAAATCCCTGTCTGTGAGAAAATAGACTGCTTTCACAATCAGAGACTAATGAATTTCCACCTTGGAAATTAATATCAAGGATATTAAAATGGTCACATAACAATTTCATGTAGACAGTGTACAGCCCATGGACTGTGCTTCTAACATAAGGGAATAGACTGGTAAGCTTCAATCAGTGCATGGAAAACAAAGTCTGAAACTGGACCACCAGTTAATGGATTGGCCGGCTTTTCTGTAAAGGTAATGGACCAAACATGTTGTTCTCGTAAGGCCAGTGACATGCAGTAAACATTGATGGAACATGTCATCTAGCAGCTTCTGAAACTGTATAGGGAGTCCCTACAGGCTTTAGTGAAAACATCACATTAGGATGCAACTTGAACAGACCAGATTTAGTGAAAAAAAATTGTGAGATGAAATATTTTGGTGTCTGTTGGATATAAATTCAACTAAAAAGGCTTGATTATTTGACAAATGAGAAGGAATTTGTTCCTGGAGTGTAATCAGCAATTTTTTTTAGAAATAAATGAAGATGTAATTGTTGTTATGAGCCTGATACACAATTTCTTACTATAATGTGTGTTATGTGTATATTTGAAATAGAGTTTGTTATTATTTACACTTCTTTCACAGAACTCTCGTACTCCGTGAAATCTGTATTCTGTTTAAAATCCTCTTTTCAATGGATTTTATTGGTATTAGAATATGTTTATAAGATCTCCAAACAATCCGCCTTTTTACAATATCATATTATAATATGTGAAAAAATAACAAATACCCACCAACATTGGTAGGTACTCATGAATTATTCCTACATCAGGAGACAGCATACTGTTTAATCTCACACATATAAAGGGCCTCACTATATCTTGTGTTTATCCACCCCAGGTGTGGTAAGGGTTTAATCTCACACATATAAAGGCCCTCACTCTTGTGTTTATCCACCCCAGGTGTGGTAAGGGTTTAATCTCACACATATAAAGGCCCTCACTCTTGTGTTTATCCACCCCAGGTGTGGTAAGGGTTTAATCTCACACATATAAAGGGCCTCACTATATCTTGTGTGTATCCACCCCAGGTGTGGTAAGGGTTTAATCTCACACATATAAAGGGCCTCACTGTATCTTGTGTTTTTCCACCCCAGGTGTGGTAAGGGTCACTGTATCTTGTGTTTATCCACCCCAGGTGTGGTAAGGGTCACTGTATCTTGTGTTTATCCACCCCAGGTGTGGTAAGGGTCA
>Ga0224511_10004520_pt1 | contig 10561 bp, 3 predicted proteins | sample SF_May12_sed_USG_2_FD_169988 | JGI IMG/M metagenome (GOLD analysis project Ga0224511, IMG submission 169988) | Sediment microbial communities from San Francisco Bay, California, United States - SF_May12_sed_USGS_8_1 | ecosystem: Environmental > Aquatic > Marine > Sediment | place: USA... | reverse complement strand
GCAAATGTCTATGATAGTAATATTATGGACATACATTTAGTTAACAACACGTCTATAGTAAAAACACAAATATCGCTGCTCTAAAAACATAGCAAAAACAAACAAAATCAAGATATGCAAGGAACCGTTTCTATAATTGCTAAAGTATCAATGTTTAGACAGTAAACGGTAGTTGTCCAATTTTGTTAATGTGCTTGTCATGAAAAAACACAAGAACTGCTCTGTTAAATTAATAGTGGTTCGTGTGGATAATTGAGACGGATGTGTTGAACTGTGGCATTGGTATATCATTGCCACACAACGGTGATATATCGCTACAATATTAACCAAATTCGTATAACAATTATGTGAGCATCCAAACATAAACAACAATACAAACATAAAAATGCATTGTTTTTCGATTTGAGAAAATGAGTAAACCATAAACTAGTGTCTTATCCTATTTCATCTTAATTTGCTAGCAATTTGAGTCTATTTGTTATATTAAAATACAAATAGAACATGTAGTGTCAAAATATTAATATTTTAAATAAATAGTTTTGATGTGTATAAAAAGCTTAAAATCACAGCTTCATTAAAGAACTTTTACCAAATAACAATAACATTTTAAAGGCACAATGTCCAACATATTTTTAAAAGTAAATATATCAGCGAAAGGAAACTGTGTAACAGCATTAATTGTTTTTTTAAAATCTGGAAGAAATGTTGAAAGTTAAAATATTTTACTAAAGGCGCTCTTAAACATGTCCGATGCCCCAGACACGTATTTCTACTCCTACAGTTTGTAGTTAAATCAACAACGTTAAAGAAGTTTTACAGACGTTGGTTCAAGTCCTTTGTTTAATGTTGTCGTACAGTTGTATCAAAGGATGGGCAATTGCATATTGTGAATTGAAGCGGACGTTCGAGAACACGTTGATCGTCTTAGATAGTTTTAATTGACCCACAACAATATTCACTAGATGTGGTTTTAAATACTTGAGGACAAAACGTCTTAGCAATAGAAACAAAAACATATCATAAGATTAACAAACTTAATTGCGTGAAAAGAACACTTAGTCAATGTCGAATAAACGGAAATGGTCATACGTTTGAGTGTGAAAGTTCTTCGTGATAATATACGTTTACAAAATGCTACACATTGGTTTTCTGTATAAGAAAACGCCAAAGTGTAACTAATGCTACTATATATAACTCGAAGTAATTGTGTTTATTTCTCAGTGGTAGTACGTTCCGGACTCAAGTTGACGTCATGGAAAGGTCATAAATTCGGCAGATAACCGAATTTTTCACTCCCACATAGAGTTCAACTTTCTACGACTGTTAGGGGGATATTTCCGATTATATTTTTATGATACTTTCCAAAACGTTAAATCCTTTTTAAATGACTTTAAGTATCAGTATGGACTAACAAAATCAACAATTTTTACCTTTTTCTTTAAAACAAGTATCAGCACACATAACACATGCATTCGTTCCAATTATTTACGGAAAGAAGTTAAACTACCTTTAAGTAATGTTGTCATCATCTGTTTTAACAAAGCCGAACACCACAAGGGGCAAACTTTTAAGCACCCCCACTGAAAACCGTCTTTGTGTTTTGAAGCCAAACCCAATAATAACAGAAACCCACTAACAAGACATTGAACCTAACGTTGTGGAAAATTATTTTCCTACACTCTTTATTTATTCTTGTATAAACATAAATTATTTAAAGATGCTTGCACACATAATTACACTTCATTTTTATAATGGTTTCAAACACAAACAGAATTAAGAAATCTATTTATCAATGACAATAAGACGTATTCTACATTTTCAAAGTATGCTTGTAATCTTTATTTTTTTAACAAGACAATCACCTGAAAATCCCTCATGCTAAAAGTCATGTTTGCACACGAAGATCGCGTTGTTCCCACACTCGCCCTATTTTCGTTTTACTTTTACGTCGATCGTTGGGGATATTCAATATGAGGCTTACATATTTACTTTTCTTTGAGACCGTATTAAACTGTATTAAATTGCAAAATGTTGAAGTTTAAATTAGGGCATATTTAAGGTAAAATTGATCAGTAAATTCAACGGAATATATAAGAAGAAGCCATAACCAGATTTTTACTAAATACATGTTAGATTACACCCGTCGTTGTTAGAAAAGGTCAGACACCATTAACTGCTCCATAGACCTAAAAACAGCAACCCATGCTGTCCATGTGACCAGTCTTAACCATTTGTTTTAAACGCGCCGCCAAAACAGAAACTTTTCATTACGCTAACGAGAGGTTAGACTTAACTTTGTGGAAAATCATTCCCTACACTCTCCAATTATTTCTGTCAATTCCGTCTGCCTGTACATCTTGATGTACCGAAGACATTTAACGAAGTTTATTTGCAAACTAAGACCTGATATAAGTGATATTTCCTCCGATTTACGGCTCTCTTCTTAAAGTTTACGACACTTTATCTCGGTAAATGTTTTTTTTCTTTCAATGTGATTTCATTTGTGTTAAAAGTAGGTAGCACTTAACTGAATTATTAATTAAAGAAAAAAGGTTCATTTCACACCTCAATATGCTAGTTCTAATAACTTTGGTAAATCTGACAACAAAACCACTGATTTTGAAATGTATGAATCCCAGACTAAATTTCCGTCCTTTCCTTTTAGGCCAAGTTATCGCAAAATTGCTGAATAAGGAATGTGGTGTATAGTACAATTTACAGTCGTGGTGTCAAATATCGATCAGTCGTACTGGTATTACCAAAAACACACATATAGTTTACAGCTCAAACCACAGGTTTCAGCAATACCCCTCAGACTAAACCAATAAAAAGCTCTTTGACTCCGCCAATTTGCACACATATACGTCTTAACGCCTATTTCCTTTTTTTTTCTATTCCGGAAAGAAGTGGTTACTAGTTGTTTAGAAACTTCATTGGACAAAATATCCCGCTAATAGAAGAAAGATATCTAACCGCATATGTTAAAAGGTTTTTTGTATTGGTTTAAAAAGACCGAACACATTTCGTTGCACTCGTATTATGCGAAGAGAGAAAAAACGTTTTATATCCATGCATAAAGAAGGAAAAGCTATCTATCTATAACTATATATCTTCATACATATATTACCTTTATTTACCAAAAGCCAAAAAAAGTTATGTAAGAAACGATCGGTCTTCTTGTGATCGCGCCTAAAATGAATACAAGTAAGTTGAAGTAACAAATTACATATCACATTCTGGTATGGTTGATGCTTTAATTATTAAAGTGACTTAAAAATAATTAACATCTACAAACGTACTGTCTCATATCGTTTGTACATTCGATACAGTGGCATTCGGTCACTGAAACAAAAAGCAATTATTGGTTGGAAACACTAACTCGTTTGGGAGTTCATGTTTTATCACAGCCATGGTAGGAAATGTCGTTACTGAAAAACTATGATATGTATTTGCCATAACTTTTGTCTTCTCTTGAACACATATAAGATGGTATGAACCATTTACATCAATTATGATGATAGGCTCTGTGATGCATGGTATGGAATGTCATTCATGACGAACTATGATAATAAATTATGTGGTTGCCAGGCGTTTAGTTTACTCTTGAACACATATAGGATAATTTGAATAACTTTTCATTATTACTTTTAAACAGCCTCGTCGAAACAAACTCTTCTAACAAAAAAGTTCCTGGATGTTGTCAAACTTTCACAAGACTTACAACTGATTCGTTGACATTTTTGAAATAGTGATGTGCTTTACGTGAAATGGTACAGTAATATCATTTGTTTACATATATGTTGGCAATTAGCTAAATATTTTAGTGATTTTATTAACAACGTTGGTAAAGACAATACAAATGTAATTATCTTCAAACAAAACTATTAATGTTATTTGTTTCTGATGTGTTGATTTTCCTTCGTTGACTTTTAAGTTCTTTTATTATTACAACCTATCAACACTCGGCTTATTCAAACCTCAATAGACTGTTTAATGGAAACTACTCATGACTGCGATCTATTTGACGTTCAGAACGAATTCTGCAAGGATTTGACTGTTGAGGTCCGCGGTCTGTTTGACAGATTCCAAATCATATTGTGGCCGCTGTGAGGATATATGTCTGTAATTTCACCGAAAGGCCTCCGGCGTGATATTGTATGAAAGTTTAGAAAGCGTCTGGGAAAACCTCTACATATACAAACTTGAGAGAATGGCTGATAAGTTGGTGCGTTTGTTGGTGTTAGTGTTTTCGAATTGTCAAATGTTTAGAACGTACAAGTGCGAAACGTACTAAACTTCTTTCAGTTTGTATTATATGTATCATATGAATATTAAAGATGCAGTACAACCAAAACGAAAACGAATTGTGTGCAAGCAAATGCCTTCTATGATATATATACTATGAAGATACACGCAGTTAATAACAAGTGTATATGTAATATACAAAAATCGCTGCTCTATGCAGCTCTAAAACATAGCAAAAACAAACAAAATCAAGCCATCCAAGGCACCGTTTCTATAATTGCTAAAATAGCAATGTTTAGGCAGTAAACGATAGGTGTCCAATTTTGTTAATGTGTTTGTCATTAACAGATACATTGATCTGGGGCATTGGTATATCATTGCCATACTATGGTGATGTATCGCTACAATATTAACCAGTTTCCGATAACTATTATGTGAGAATCCAACAACCAACAACAATAAAAATATAACAATACATTTTCTTTCGATTTATTTAAGAAAATTGAATAAACTATGAACTAGTGTCTTACCGTATTTCATCTTAATAATTTTCAATCAATTTTAGTCTATTTAAAGCAGCTCTCCTCCAGAATATACTAAAAATCATTAGTTACAATTTTTTCAAAATATCTCTTCAAATATATATAATAGTTGTAAGAATATAAAAAAAACTACATATTTTCACTTGTTTGCTTTGAAAACAGACGATTAGCTTTTCTGCCATAGGGATATTCCTACTATACATAACGGCTACTGCGTTAGTAACGCAGTAGATTATGCAAAGAAAAACGATGTTTTACCAACGATTTGTCAACTAAATTAAGGGGTCAGTAATAATAGATGTCTCCACTGAACATTACTTGACCGTTATTTTTTTTCATGTTTTATTTTTTGAGCATCTGGAGGACAGCTGCTTTAATATATTAAAATATAAAAAGATGTAGCTTCTTCATAATAATATTTGAATAAATAGTTTTGATGTTTGTAAAAAGCTTAAAATTACAGCTTCATTAAAGAAATCTTTACAAATTGAACAATAACTTATCAAACGCACAAGGTCCATCATATTAAAAATACATCAGCTAAAGGAAATTGTGTTACAACATTTATTGTTGTTTTAAATGTTCTGGAATAATTAAAAGAAAAGATTTTGCAAAATGCGGTCTTAAACTTAAGCGTGTCAGATGCCCCAAACACGTTTTTTCTATTTTTATAGTTTGTTATTGAATCAACCATATTAAAGAAGTTTTACAGATGTGGGTTTAATGTTGTCGTACAGTTGTAACAATGATGAGCAGCTGCATATTGTGAATTTAAGCGGAGCATTTTGGGCCCAAGTTGATCGCCTTAGAGAGTTTAAATTGACCCACAACATACTGACTATGGCTGATTTCAACTACTTGAGGATATAATGACAAATGACTTAGCAATAGAAACAAATACATCTTATACGAAAGGCAAACATATATAGAAACACTTTGTCAATGTCAATGTCGAATAAACTGAAATGGTCTTTAAGTGTTAACGTTCTTCGTGATAATATACGTTTACAAAATGCTACAGATGTGTTTTCTGTATAAGAAAACGTCCAGTGTAACTAATGCTACTATATATAACTCGAGGTAATTGTGTTTATTTCTCAGTGACAGTACGTTCCGAACTCAAACAGACGTCATGGAAAGGTCATAAATTCGCCAGATGATCGAATTTTGACACTCCCACATAGAGTTCAACTTCCCATGCCTGTTTGGGGGATATTTCCGATTACATTTTTATGATGCTTTCCAAAACATTTAATACTTTTTGAAAAGACTTTCAGTATAAACTTACAAAATCAACAACTTCTAACTTTTTTCTTGAACACCTTAAATGTCCAATTGGATACAATGTTGGCATTGTCAGTGGTAACAAAGTCGCACACAAAGGGCAAACCTTTAAGCCACCGCTGATTAGACAACCGTCTGTGTGTTTCGAAGCCGAACCAACAAACAAAAGAAACCCGCTAACGAAAGACGCTGAACCTAACGTTGTGGAAAAGTGTATACCTCCACCCTTTAATTATTCTAGAACAGCATATATTTTACAAAATGTTTGTGCACAGAATAACAATTTACCGTCATAGTGGTTTCAATATAAATTAAAGAAATCTTCAACGAACGAATTTTGTAAACAATGTAGACATGTCAAGTTTAAGGGCACAATGACAAAATGGTCCGTACACAAAAACATACACACAGGACAACACAAAAACCGACAGAACACCCAAACGGAACTAAAAAAACTTTTAATCAATAATAATAAGACGTATTGTATGCTTGTATTTTCTATTATTATTCTTAACAAGACAATCACCTAAACATCCCACATGTTATGGTCATGCTTTCACACAAAGGTCGCCTCGTACCCACAATCGCCATATTTCCGTTTAACCTTTTACGTCCATAGGAATTTTCAATTTGACGCTTACATATTCGTTAATCTTTGTCGGGACACTCAAACTGTATTTTATTGCAAACTTTTGTAGCTAAAATTAGGGAATATTTAAGGTAAAATGTATGGGTAAGTTCACAGGATTATAATAGGAGCCTTAAGCAGTTTTTACTAAATATACGTTAGATTACATTCGTCGTTGTTAGAAAAGGTCTGAGCAGAAACTTTTTAGTGCTTCATGACCTAAATAAAGAGACAGCATGTCCAAATGATGAGCCGTTACCATTTGTTTTAAACGCGCCGCCAAAACAGCAGCTTTTCATTACGCTAACGAGGGGTTAAAACCTAACTGAGTGGAAAATTATTTCCTACGCTCTCCAATTATTCCTGTCAATTCCGTCTGACTTTACAGATTGATGTACAGAAGACATTTAACAAAGTTTTTTTGCAAAAAAGAAGCTGTTTGAGTGACATTTCTGACGATTGACGACTCTATTCCTAAAAGAAACGACATGTTTTCTCGGTAAATGTTTTCTTTTTCTTTCTACCAATAACTGTTCATACTTCATAAGTTTGAATTGCATATGTCAAAGTAAAACTTACAACAAAGTGGTCAATCTGGATTGCTACTTTAGCTGCAGGATTTGGTTTGATCTGTGTCTCTCTGTGATGATTGTCTATACTGTAAGATTTTGGCGGTTACGATAGTTCTTACTACTTATGTATCTTCTTTACATGTATAAAATTCAACTTGCACTATAAACTATGCATTTACATGTATTTGAAGTTTTATTTAGAACCATGTTGTATACGTTAATTTGATCCATTAATCACGAAAATAGTATACTTTTGCCACAAGCCAACCACGTGTTTATTTGTTGTGTACTTATATTTGTACATTTATATGTTTTTGTTGTATATATTGTGTACTCACGGCTTATAGCTTTATGTACTTTGAAATAAACTATATAAAACTCTACATTTATTTGACATCCGTTAGCCTTTCTTTATGAATTTATGAATAAACTAGGTCCAATGTGATTCCATGTATTACTAGTAGCATTGTACTAAATACTTTATTAAAAGAAAAGGGTACATTGCACAACTCAATACCCGAATTCTAACAACTTTGGTAAAACTGACAACATAAACACAAGTTCACAATGTGTGATTCCCAGACTATATTTTCCTTCCCCTCCTTCAAAGCCAAGCATCCGCTGAATAAGAAATGTGGTGTTGAGTACAATTTTCAGTCGTGGTGTCAAATATTGATCAGTCGTACTAGTATCATCAGAAACACACATATATTTAAAAGCTTAAAACCACAGGTTCTTCCATTACCTCTCAGCCTAAACCAATAAAATGTTTAGTACTCCGCAAAGTTGCTATTAACGTATATTTCTTTCTTTTTTTTCTATTCCGGAAAGAAGTGGTTTGTGGATTTTAGAAACTTCATTAGACAAAGATATCCCGCTAATAAAAAAAGAATATCTAACCGCATATGCTCAAAGGATTTTTGTATTGGTTTAAAAAGACCGAACACATTTCTTTGCACTCGTATTATACGAAGATAGAAAAACGTCTTATACGTATCTCTGCATACAGAAGGAAAAGCTATCGTTCAATATATATCTTCATACATATTTTACCATTATATATGTGTGAAGCCAAAACAGATATGTAAGAAACAATCGGTCACAGGGGAGTTTGTGACAATAAATGTAGTATGACTTTACTTATGACCAGTCATAATGTTTGTCAGACGAATCAGTCTAATTGTTTTAGCGCCTAAATTACTTGTAAGACATTTGTATATGTTTTGTTTTAACCATCAAAGTGACTTAATAATAATTATCATCTACAAAAATACTGTCTTGTTTCGTTTGTACATTCGATACTAAGGCAATCGGTAACTGAAACAAAAAAGCAATATTTGGTTGGAAACACTAGAATCTCTAGGTCGTTTGGGAGTTCATATTTATCACGGCCATAGTATGAAATGTCGTTCATGACACACTATGATAAATGTGGTCGCCAGGCTTTTCGTTTTCTCTTGAACACATATATGGTGATTTGAATATATTTTCATCATCACTTTTCAACAGCATTGACGAAACAAACTATTCTAACAAATAAAAACCCTGGATATTGTCAAATTGTCACACGACTCTTACAACTGAATTGTTTTGGTGTTTTTTTTTAAAACAGTGATGTGCTTTACTTGAAATGGTAATATCATTCGTTAACACGTCCAGTAGCCACATCTAGAAACAGTAGCGATTCCATTTATAAAATTGACACCGTTTGTGAAGACAACATGACCGTCAAAGAAATAATATTTTTACTTTGTTGACTTTCAAGTACTTTTATGAGTAAAACGTATTAACCCATGGTATAGTCAAACCTCAAGAGATTGTTTAATGGAAACTCATCATGGCTGCGATGTATTAGACGTTTAGGACGAATTCTGCAAAGGTTTGACTGTAGACGTCCGCAGCCTGTTTGACAGATTCCAAATCATATTCAGGCCGCTGTGATGATATACATGTATGTCAGCTATATCACCGACAGGCCTCAGGCGTGATATTAGATGGAAGTTTAGAAAGCATCTGGGAAAACCTGTACATATGCAAAATTGAGTGGTAGACCTTAATACGTATTAAACGTTGAGCAGTGACATACATGTACAATGACATTTTTGTATGCTCGTGGTGACTTGTTTGGCTACGTGTGTGCAAAAGAAATTGGAAATAAAATAAAAACAAAAATGAATAAACATATCAACTGGAGCGTACTCGAACTCGAGCGAACTTGATACACATGTTTACATGTTCATGTCCACAGACTCCTATCATTACTCCAAATAAAAGCATTCTATTTACTTGAACCATATACAATTTTAAGACTTTTAGCCAACCAGTGTACCTAACCGAATCAGACCACTCGCAAAGCTTTTTTTAAACGATGTATATTACTAATTTTTAATGAGTTTCACCAACAACGTTGTCATTGAAATAGTACAATTTACATGTAACACCTGAGTCAAAAGCGAACTTAAACAGCTTGGACAAAATAAAAACAACAACAACATCAATTCATGTAAGGATTTGTGTCTATTATTTCTCAAGCATCAATGTGTTTAAACAGTAAACGATAGCTGTCCAATTTGGTTAATGTGTTTGTCATGATATAGTACATTAACTGCTCCGTTAAAATAATGGTGTATCGTGTAAATAATTGAGATGTATTTGTATACCCAGAACATTGATAGATCTGTTTCCGCCCCATACAACGGTGATATATCGCCAAAATATTGTTAGATTTGAAAACAAATGATGTGAAAATCTGAAAATAAACAAAAAAGTCATGCATTTCTTTTCGATGCATCTGAACCGTATGGGTATTTTATGCAAGTGTAGACCATACTTGTCTTACTGCACTAAAATAATAAGCAATATAAGCCGATAATATAAAACACATATAACGAGTAGGGCGTATATATTAATGTGTTAACAAATGAGTTGAAAATATGTATACAAAAGACATAAAATCACCTTTTTATAAACGATCTTAGCAAACTGTACAAATTATGTTTATAATGCACAAAATATCATATAAACTTTTATAAACCAGCCCAACTATATTTCGTAATATATTCTAAACGTTTTGAAAGGCATGTTTAATTAAACTCTCTAAAGAAAAGTTGAATTAAATCAAAAAAGTGTTCTTACACGTATCAGATTTCCTAATGACATGTTTGGCTTTGCAATAGCTTGTCAGAAAAATCAGAAAAATCGAAAAACACAAAAAATAGTTATTTCTTTATGTCTGTTGCGTCCTTGTTTACTCCGTGTTTTGTGATGTTCTGTGTGTTTTTGTACGGGCC
>Ga0224511_10004519_pt1 | contig 10561 bp, 5 predicted proteins | sample SF_May12_sed_USG_2_FD_169988 | JGI IMG/M metagenome (GOLD analysis project Ga0224511, IMG submission 169988) | Sediment microbial communities from San Francisco Bay, California, United States - SF_May12_sed_USGS_8_1 | ecosystem: Environmental > Aquatic > Marine > Sediment | place: USA... | reverse complement strand
ACTGATACACGGGAGCATTTTTCCTGGGAAGAACCAGTACATATCTCCTTTCAGTAATTTTAGTTGGAGTGAGGGGGGATCGAACTCGCAATCCCTGGGTCGGCAGTCGAGTGTTTTACCACTGAGCTAAATCCCCTCACCAGTTCCACAACTGTCAATCATGATCATTTATAACAGTACATGGTCACTTTTAATCCAATAGATTAGGATTATATTGTCAGGTGACAATCTGACCTAGAAAACACGAAAGACCCATTCACAAGCCTTTACAAGATCAAAGCAAATCTACCACATTGGGCGGAGTTTGAAATTTTGCGGAACGGTGCATTGAGCTTTGGTTAACAAATCTAGCAAGACACATGCTTTTTCATTTTAAGTAAACTTTTATTACAAAATCATTTTGCCAGTCCTTTCTTTAAATTACGAGGTTGTCTGTTAAACCTGAAACCATTACATTTTCAAGCAGACGTGGAGTTATTCAATATAGGTAATAACATCATAAGTACTTATTTTGGGAGTTAAACTGTTTCAGCAGATAAAATGCGATAAGAAATTACAGGAACTGATAACAACCGCGTGGTGACGCGATTTTGCCGTTATATTTTACACCCCCGGTATGTGTATAATGGCTTTAAATTGTTTAGATAGTTTTACAGAATAAGCACAATTGGATGCATGTTGGCGTAGTAGGAAAAGCAACAGACTCATAACAAAATAATTTGCACATTGATGGCATTCGAACATTTTATAACAAAACGTAAGAATGCATGGTGCTGTAGTACATGTATATTTGTCATTTTCCTACTCTTACCTATACATACGTTTGAAAACAAAAACGTTGATACTGTCGAAAAAAACAACAACAACAAAAACGATGAACTGTAAGTGAAAATATCTTAAAAGGCCACTCCAAAATGTGTACATGCAAGGGATATTGCATCTAGCATTTTTTCCCCGAAAAAAATTGGTTATAAATCACATAAAGTAAAATATAATTTAATAGATTCTCTCTACTCTGTTCTGTCAGAATGTGTCATGGTACAACAATTCAGAAATTTCTCCCCCGTTGAGAAATCTTCGTCACAAATCACCTGTATTGGAATAAGTTCCGTGTTTGCAAACTGTATATCACTTTGCATTAACCCCATCGTTTTGAACACGACTTAAAATGCTTCTCTGAGAGCATGTTAAGTGTTTTATTTGTAAAATTCACTCTTTCAACAATTTTGAGCATGGAAAGGTTAAAGTTTGATATAAGTTTTGCAATTGAAAGATATGAATGTTTGTAAAACGGTAATAAAAAAGGAACGGAGGATTGCAATTTTAAAGTCGTTTCCGACACTTACATAAACGTTAAGCATTTATTGTTGGTGCAGGGCAAACGTGGCTATTCAAGTAAAAAGAGTAATTACATTTGTACTTTTGAAAGCGAATTTTGTGTGTTAGAATGGGTTGGGAAAATATGAAATAATATGTATTACTTATAGCCAAACATAATTTTATCACACAAAACGATGTTCGCAACTAAGTCTATGAGTCTATGTATACTTGAGTGGTACAATGTCCCATTTTTGTCAAACTGAGTATAAATACTGTGTCTTATTTACAACTGTATTTAAAGTCGATGCACATTGTTGTATGTATTCATCATAGTTAACACATTATTGATTTGACTTGTTTTTAGATATTCTACGGACACAAAAGGTATTTGTTTTGCAATAACAATGAACTATTTGTTATGGGAATAAAAACAAAACATATCGAATACTTTCTAGGACCGTCGTTGTCGGCAGTTCGTGTCGGTGGTATTGACCAGCACGACAAAAATGCCAGGAGTGCATTGTTTACTCTCCGGCTTACACCGGGAATGTGTGCAAACACGACCGAGCAATATAAGGAGGCGACAAGCAGGCCTGCCAATCTTGGCCGGCAGGTAGTGCCACCTTTAGTGGAGTCTTGTTTGATGTAAGATTAATATCGCTCATAATACAACCACCGTATGACAACTTTCGTTTCTTGACATTTCATGTGCACCTTGACTGTTGTGGTGCTTTATTATTTATAATTTGATGTGGAGGTTACCCTTTGACAATCACACAAATACGAACAGTGGTCCGTATTTATAAAAGCAGTCCTTTAATAAATTAAAAGTATATAAATATAATTATACTTCTTATAATGTAATGTATTGTTATTTAAAACATTCGTTTTATTGCCTGTGTGCGCCATTACGTTATATTACGTTATGTTTTGTAAATGGGACATAATTCTTTAAACAAAAACGATTCTTTATGATCTACAACGGTTTTCCCAAAACATAAAAATACCAAAAACTGTGAAAAACAAAACAAAACAAAATCATTAGGTTCCAATGTTTTCTTCTTTTCCCTGCATGTTGATTATTCGTAAGTATTATCTTAAAGTTCTCCTGACATGAAACTATTCAATTGCATTAATGTTTTGTTATCATAAGCGTCAAGTGTATGTTTTGTTACTGGAATATAAATGATAAGGCAACGTAAGATTATTTATGGTTTGAAAATGTTGACTTAAAACATGAAAATACCATAATTGTAAACTTTAAGAAAAGAACCTCCACCAATTCAGTAACTTAGAATATCTTCTTGTATTCCCTTCATGTTGATGATTCATAATAATTTTCTAATTTGTTACCATCTTAAAGTTCCCCTGACATGAAACTATTTAACTGCATTAATGTTTGGTTATCATAAGCGTCAAAAGGTCTGTTCAATTTACCTTGGCCAACAAGCGAATGTTGAATTAAGTGGACTGTAATTTCGTTTCGTTATTACCTCCCTGAATCCTAAATTATGAGTAATAAACTTTGTCATCCTTGTATGGATGTACATTTCTTACATAGCTAGATTGTCAAGATATAATACAGGGGTCAAGACGAAGTAAATCTTCTAAACCTCTTAAAATTGAATTCTTTATTTACTTTTCGAAATCCCTGGCACCCTCGCGCTTTGACGATGAAAACCAAGGATATACGAATGACCGTTAAAGTCTCGTGTGGTTATTCGAGATTTATTACGGAACGGAAATGAGCGGGAGGGGTTATACTTGCGTCTTGATGCCGTTTTTGGGCAAACGAAAACCAAACGAAATTCCTCTTTCGTTAAAACTTTACCTCGGTTATTAGATAAGGCGCGGAATTTGGTATAACTGCGGCCAAGGGTCGCGTTTAAAGGTGTAAAAATCGATAACGCGAGCGAGTTTTCCTAATGATATTAGAGGAGAAGAAATGTTTAATATATTGTTCTATATCCTAAGCAAAGTATTTATCGGTAATTCAGATATGAATGTAATATGCAGGAATCCTTTTATCAGAAAATTACTATGTTGATGAGCTTTATAAGATATCATAAAAGAAAAGACACCAGCACTCTTCACCCCTTATTTAGAAAACCATGTTTGCACGCGTGCTGTAAAAAAGATAATTTAAGACCAACAAAACACCGGTGAAAGTGGTAATGCCTGATAAAAAAGAAAACTCTTAACACGGGATTGCTGCAGTTTTAAGCATATACAAATACTCGGTGAAATATTACAAGATAAACGCAAATTGATATGTGATTGTCAAATGTGCTCATGATAGCAAATATTTTGATGTCAACATATAATAAAATAACATAGAGAGCTTTATATTGAAGGCAAACAATGTCATTGTTAAAAAAATGAATTGATATTAAACCTTTTTATTTACAATTTGTTGAGAGCTTAATATATGCGAGTTTGTATCACAAAGCAAAAACGAATCTTTTGAATGGGGAAGCAGTATGCCTTTACGATGCATCCCCAAGGATTCTACTCTCATGATAAGCCCAACAGACACAAGTGTTGATGAACGAAGGACAGATCGTGTTCATTTCCCCTTGTTTTACTTGTTAATTAACAATTTATGACATTAGATTTGCCGCGCCGCCTTTATCAGCAGCCATTTTGATCATTATCTGCTCTCAGACGCTTGATTTATGACGCAAACGCGCGTGCTTTCCAAGCGTCTATCGGCACGTGCTTGATTTCGTTCGAGCGTTTTACAAAATTGATTCAGTAATCAGCTTTTTGCTTTTAAATACTTAAAGAGGATTTCCCTTTTCTCCACCTCAAACCATTTTGTCATCTGTGTTTACATCGAAAAACACGGGAAATGCATTTAATGTAACTCTTTGGATTGTCAGAAGCCATTGCGACGTGCGAAGAAATATACAATAATCCGATGGTTTGCATCAAAACGTTGATAAAGATCAATTTAATGTATTGCATTTTCCGGTAAAATTTATCTTGTAAAAATCGCAAACAAGACGTTGACGCGTGCAAAACGCGTTTCCGGAATTTTGCGGTATGCAAGAACCCATTTGTTGACGAAAAGCATTTGTCACTGAGAATACATCTGTACAGAAACGGCACAGCGGCACAGATAAGCGCGCGACAAGAATCTAGGAACAATCTGCCGGATAATCTCCCGAATTTTTCTTTCGCTTTTTATACAAGTATTGGGTATTCTACATTTTTCTCTCTAAAATATGCGTCAATATTTCATAAAGTTTCAGTACAATACTGTCTCACTTTAATAAAACAACAAAAATACACTTTGTTATAATTATACAATATTCAAGCGTACCGGTAAATGAAAGTACTGTAAAAATGATGAAGTTAAACAAAATCTATGATTATTCTAGAGCTCAATTTACCGTTGGTGCACATTTATATCGTATAAAGGTTTTAATGATTTAAAGAAAAGAAATCATTCGAATAAAAATGATAATATATTGTATATGTGTGTACGAATTATTATTAAAGACTAGTTAAGTATTGATAAATACATCGGCCATATGTTTGGTCGGAAAGCACATACCAGGTCCAGTCTGTCGCAGTCCCTGCTGCAGCGCCATCTGGAAGTTCCAGGCTGAGGAGATTTCCGGTGTGCCCATGTACGAGTGGTAGGGATTGAGGCCGGTGGGCCGCGCGAGGGGCGCCGAGAACCCGCTGTCCGCGCGCGCCGTGGGAGTCGAGATTGGCGAACTGGGGGCCGGGGCGAAGGCGAAACGGGGGCTGACGGAAGCGTGCGGGTTGGCGGCGCTGTATGTGGGGTCCGCTGGGTTCATCGGCCACATGCCGGAGTTCGGGGAGCTGACGCCCTGAGTTCCGCCGTTGGTCATATAGTGCATGGGCGGCAGGACGGCGCGCGTGGTGGGCACGTAGACGGGATTGAGGCCGGATGACATTGACGTCATTGTAACGCCTGTTGCGTCGTACGTTGGTGTCGTGGTGGCCATAGGTCCCATAGCATGCATAGAATTTTGAAACATGGCGGCTTTTTCTTCGGAGACTTGCTCAGAGTCAGAAAAGGCTTTCCTCTCAGATATATCTCTATTCGAATTCACGTTCAAGTCACGTTCAGAGTTCGGTGTTAGTTGTTCAGGTGTTTCAAGGTTTTTGAAGAAAAATTCAACGTCCTCTCCTTGTAACAGTGATCGGTTTTCCTGAAACTTCAAACTCTGCTGCATCGCCCGCTCACGGGCTTGGGTAAGAAAGTCTTTATCCCGAAAACCGGAACCGGAAATAGAACCGGAAGTGAGGTGTGAGTAGCGCGGAGGAGAATCCGGTGGGTTGTGGTTGGAGCTCGGGTGTATCTGCTGCAGGTCAGAGTCCGCTCGGGCCATTGACAGCGTCCATCAAGAGGTAGAGGCGCGTGCGTCACGGAGAGAGGCTGAGAATGACCTGAAAAGAAAGAACAAAGATTTTGACTTTACAAATGAATATATTAAATAGGTATTCAAGAAGGGATGTCTAGATCTCTAAGACATTATAGGAAGAATAATTTTATTCTTCATTTTTTTTTCGTGAGCAAAGTTTTACAAAGCGGAAATATCACGGATTGTCATTTGCTATGTTATTATTATTATTATTATTATTATTATTATTATTATTATTATTATTATTATTATTATTATTATTATTTATAATTATTATTATTATTAATAATTGATTGATTTATTTATTTATTATTTTTTATTATCCAATCTGTCATAATTATTTGTATTAGTATTAGTATTAGTATAAGTATTAGTATTAGTTTTATTATATACGTATGAAATGTAAGTCCTAGTTCCTTTATGAATGTTGTGTAAATAATATTTTCAGTAATCCCCTAATAAGAGAGAAATAATAAAGCATTGAATTCAATTTATTATTATTATTATTATTATTATTATTATTATTATTATTATTATTATTATTATATTGTTCATAAAAATGATAGTATAAGCAAAAAATTAATTGAAATATATATCAATTGTTATTGGGCATGTATTAATCCCCATATTGAACGTAACTGTATATATTATTCTATTTAATTAAAATTAAGTAGAGCTATTACACACCATGAAACGAAAAAATATTATTGCACCTTAATTAGACATTTTATCACAAGTTTTCATTACAACAAAATCATTTTTAATGACTACACGATGATATATATCTGGTTAATCTTTGGACAGTCTAAGATAAACATGCATTTTTCTACCGCATGTTGTTGGAATAGTCTTGACGTCACGATAGCGCGCGTGCACAGATTAACGGTGTCATGGTTATTTTCACCTGCGATAATTTATAAACAATTTATCAAAGCGGACAGGTGATAGGTAATTAATTGAAGCGCGTCAACATTGGTATATTTTACAGAGAGAACCCATTCGGACTGACCCCAGTGACGTGCTCTTAAAGACAGGAAACTGAAATCTTATTAAAGATGTAAAGGGAATAAAATAGTCAAATTGTTAAATATTATTTTAACAATATGAGAAGTCAATATCACATGTTAAGCAACGAGGATTAAATATGATTATTAAAAGAAAAAGAAACGCTGGTTAAGTTTTTTTTGTTCAATGAAGATCGAGTTTACTTTAAATAAAGAAGCAATAAATGTGACTACCTACGTTTACACACGCACCATCCTGACTTTTGTAATACAGTCTTTAAATAATGAAATAATGTTGTTTACCTCGGTTTGTTTACAATTTAAGTCCCTTCCCTGTATCCTACACCCGGAAAAGTGTCACTGTTACGAGTATGGAACGTTTGTTAAATGAATGAAACGTGGAATGAACGGGAAATGTGCGTGAATTTCAACAATTCCCTGTCCGAGCCTTGTATATACACCTGAATTCATTAATCTTCCTGAGCAGCGGTCTACTCAAAAGGGAGGAGGATGCGACAGACTTGTTTACAGAACCGACTTCAAACAATAGTCTAAATGAAATCCCTATTGCAGAATCCCTTTATCTCCGTGTATAAACAAAAAGATACCTTTGTCCATAGGTAAGGCTCCGATAAGTAGTATAATCCTCTTAGGAGGCAAATGGGTGTATGTATAAGGTACACTTTGGGACTACTGCGACATTATTAAGATGCTGGCATCCGGGAACGTGGCCCTTGATTGGAAAAAGGGGCACGCTTTAACTAAGGGGCCATAAAACGAAGCCAATTGCCCCGCAATTGAAGGCGACGGGAAAATCAGACTGATTAAGAGATTTGGAGACTTTGTGTTATTTACAAATTGTTAGCAACGACGATTTTTGCGGTTGCTATGCTTACGATTTAGAATAAATTAGTTCATTACGAGACTTGGTGGATTTGTTGACTAAATAAGACCGTGTTTGCAGAGTGCATATTGCAACATCGTTAGATGTGAGCGATGATAATTACAGAGTGATGATTTTATGGTTCTAATAATGCGACAATTATTACAGACGATCGTATATAGTTGATTATGAAGATTTATGTAATATTTTATGTCATTTATACTGCTTGATTACTATTGATACCGTCAATAAATACTAGTAAAAGAGGTTTTAAAATATTTTTACCGTAGATAGTTGAGTATGTTACCAAAATTCGCATACTATTTTTAGAGTACATTGTACAACAGACAGCTATAATTATTAACGAAGGTTTATGGTTTGGAAAGTGTATAATTATTTTATAATTGAAAGAAAAATACGTCGCTTGTATTAGTCACCAGAGCACGGTTTGGGCATTAACATGGGAAAAAATCTAAACTATCCCTAAAAGTCTAAATAACTGCATAATAGAGCATAAACAATAGGTACAATGTGCTAGTTTTGAAGAAAAATGTGCACAAACCAGGACATTTCCGATATACCATTCATTATAAGGGGAAATCATTTTCTTGTCCACGGGCACAAAAAGGATTTACCTCATATTACATGCATTTTTCATCTTTTAAAATATGTAGTCAATTTTTTTTTAGTGTCAGCCATTTTACCTCACATATCTTTGCTAAGACTCTTACCTAAATCATATTTTAAGATAAGTACTTTTCAACCCAATTTTCTGTGCTCTAGCTCCTTTAAGCATATTTTTATTAATTGTTTATTTGTTGTTTTGAAAAAAATTTTTTGGAAAAACATTAGTTTTTTTTTATTTATTTACTTTGCTTTCCCTTTGACGTTTAAGACATTTTCCCAAATAATGCCATTCATGTATTATCAGTCAAACAAATAAAGTTTCCACCAACTTGCGCTATAAAAAGTAGACAGGTTGGTCGGTCGACTTTCTGCTTTAATTTTTTCATTTATTACCGTCACAACAAATAAAATAGCGTTGTGTGTATACCTGTGTGTTCCCGTGCACACAGCTGAATATTAAAACTTGTATTTCTTGCACGTTGTAACCTCTCGGATATACAGGTGACATGAAACACCAGAAAGTGATGTAGGGTCGACTAAAACATTTGTGTCTGATGAGTAAACTATCAAAGTGTCCTACGCATTATTTATATGTAAAACTATATTTGCAATTTTAAAATTAATGGTATACATGTTTTCTGAAGAACAATAAAACAGATATACACGCGCAGATATAGAAGAGTGTGTTATATAAATTATGGTTAAATTTTGCGGACATTATTTGGATATAAATTATTTAAAATCCCTTTAACATAAATGTAACTATCAACATAAAATTACATTTCCTAAAACATTTAACTTCTGCGGGACAGCGCCGTTTTGTCAAACATTTCACCTACACGCTAACACCGGGCCTCTAATGGGCGACTCCAACAAGCGTCCATATTCAGCTGCCCCGCAGCCCCCGTGTTGTTTGCCCAGTCGTAATGGTCGGGCTATAAAACCACGTGGAAATATTGCCGTCCATGTTGACAGGACGGTGTTTATTAATATTCGAGTCTTGGAGGGGATCTTGAGTAAATAGCCGGGCAATAAAGCCGTGATGGAACGGCGGTCGTAAATGTCATACTTCATTACAGGAGAGAATTTTGACTATTTTCAACATAAGTTTTGTTTTTAAAGATTATTTTATTCGGCGAAAATTCTATTTTGATTTCTAATTGTTTACTGCTGTAGAGAAATATCACTTTTTAAAAAGGACTTGAAGCATTTTGATTTTTATTTCATTTATATTGTTGTTGGTGTTGTTGTTGTTTTGGTATAATTGTTGGTCTTTGTTTTTTAAAGATCTTTTTTGAACCTTGTTATAGCCATTCAAAGGGCAGAAACGTAACAGTGTAGAATCTACAATTAAAATTATTTTAATATGCTTATATACTTTTTATTTTAACACCATTTTATCTATATTTTTAATATTTAAATATTCATTACGCATTGATTTTCGTTAGCGAAATTGAACAAGTTTATAGAAATGAGTTAAACATATCATAACAATATAAAACACACACATTTTCTTAAGATTTGAAAATAAAATATCAGTGTATTTCGTTTTGTTCAGATTTGCCTCATGTAAGAAAAATAATTTGTTGATGATACTAAGAATTGTAGATTTCTAACATAAATAAATAATATTTTTCGTAATAATTGTTTACAGATGTAAATAAAGCAAATAAATCTGCAATGTTAATTTAAAAATACGGCGATTAGTATTATAATTTATATTGTTTTATGAAAAACAAAATTATACTTTACTCCTCACATTGAATGCAGGTGGTCAGAAAATTATTCGCACTATAATGTAAAAATTGGAAAAGAAATGTAATAGTACACACATATTCACGATGCGCCAACTAACACACACAGATATGTCGGGTATATCATAATTATACACATGCGAACATTTAGATATAAATTCGACAATACAGAATGCATGTTCACAGTTCGGCTTACTCGATTCTGCTTCTAAATAACAGCAACGGGTTTTTACAATAACCTATAATAAAAAATTGTAAACGTATAATTTAGATATGTCTTTAGTTATAACAGCACCATGTTTTAACTACAAACTATAATTAATATTGTAACGTATACCGGTTATTCAGATATGTCTTTAGTTATTACGTCACCTACGTCACGGCAGCGTTAGCGGATCCATGAAGCACGGAGCGTTACGGGCGTTTTATCGCAGATTTGACACACACTTTAATCAACTCACAGTGCAGGCGTGTGCCAATTGCTAACGAACCATTTTAGAAACGGTAATCACAACATGTCGGCGACCATAATTAACATTTCCGAAAATTAATCCATTTCATATCATTAAACTC
>Ga0224511_10004518_pt1 | contig 10563 bp, 6 predicted proteins | sample SF_May12_sed_USG_2_FD_169988 | JGI IMG/M metagenome (GOLD analysis project Ga0224511, IMG submission 169988) | Sediment microbial communities from San Francisco Bay, California, United States - SF_May12_sed_USGS_8_1 | ecosystem: Environmental > Aquatic > Marine > Sediment | place: USA... | reverse complement strand
AGAAGAGGAGAAGAAAGAAGAGAGGAGAAGAAGATGTTGAGGACTAATAGGATACATGGAGGAATTAGTACGTACCTGTTATGCTTCACCAGCTAGCTCATCACTGTCACATTGCTGTATATTATAACCGTATCGAGGGCGAACAAAAGAAGATATAAAAAATTCATGGGAGACAAATCCCTGCAGACCGCCGGCATAACTGATACACGTAAATGCAGAGTTACTGCCGAGAAATCAATACACTACAAATTATAACATTAACCTATCTCTCACCTTCAGGTGGTAGTGAGTGCGTATTAAGCCGATTTATATCTTATTTTGTAAAATTTAAATCAAATTCGAGTCATTTCTCTAATAGCCCACAATCATCACTTCGGCCGAACTACTATATACACCTGTATATATTTGTGTCTGTTTAAGCATTCAGTGCTAGGTGTACTGGCAAAATATGAAATTGTTCATGCCGCGACGCCACAAAATCATTGAGTTAGCATATCACAGTCTTGGAGCAGAGTACTGCAAACTTATTTTTCTCGAATGACGCCCACATTGTTACGGTGAAGCTGTCGGGTTAGGTTCCATTTTTTCACCAGTTACGGCTTATCATGGAGCGCAGACAACAAGTAGCTGGGTTTGTATCAATGCTCTACTCATAATGTGGCTTGTTCTACCTTGAGCAAGGATTAAAATAAGGGCTTCAAACAACTGAAGCCGCTATGATCAGGTTTCGAACCCAGATTCTCACGGTTGTGAGCCCAGCACTCTACCAATGAGCTATACCAGACTAAAGACTGCATAATGGCGACCCCTTTATTCTACGGATGCTCCGTGATTTGAAATGGAGATAGAACCCTTATCCCATGGGGAAACTAAACAGGATTTTGTTTTCTTTTGACTCGAGCAGGTGCAACATTAACTGAAGATAATAATATTTAAAACTTAAGGGACTAATATATTATTAGATGGACCACCCACAATACCTGACTAAATAGACCACCAATAGTCTAGTTCTCACCGGACCACCCACAATATACTATGAGTGTGATCTAAGCAGTTATCCAACCTTAGAGTTTTACCACCGATCACACAGAAACAATATCCATTACCGGATGGAAATGAAACAATTAAATTCAAAACCAATGCTAAACATTCCAAAACCTGTTTGCTTTGGGTATATCTAAATCAAACCCCATGACTGACCACACCATTAGTTCATTTACGACCAATTCGGATATTATTCGAAAAAACATTGATTTATTATCAGCCAGGAACGAAGTCACTCTTAGTTTGTATGTGTTTTACGATATTTAGTCATCATCAATGATAACACCAGCGTAGGTACACGGGCACTAAGGGATGGTTAGTAGCGTTCCCCACGACTGATAGATAAAATGTCGCAATCATAGTTCATGATTACTCCCATCATTAAGATCAGGATGGGGGGTCTGATCCTGTGACAGAGGCTACCGGAACGAATGACCTAAGGTATCCATAATGCTGACCAGTCGCTGGCTGGCATTATAGATAATTGAAAGGAAGAGGTGAAGCATAGGCTTAGCAGATATAGTGCACTGGGCTTAGAATCAGTGGTTCTCAGCTTGATTCCTTGTTTAGGTACCTTTGTCTTGCCACAATCCAAATCTGACTATAAGGTAAACCTTATAGTCAGACTTGGATTGTGGCGGTCCACCCTTAGAGTAACCTTCACAGACATATAAAGATCAAAATGAATACAACCCCCAGGCTTAGTGATGCCATCCATGTATAAGTATTGACGTTGGCAGCTTTGGAGAGATTTTTTAGGCAACAAAATTTGTTGTAGTCTAGCAGGTGTTTCCATTATCTGCTAAACGTTCAATTTGGTGTAAACATGGGTAATCTCAGGTGAAGCTTTGATACCACGGGTAAAGCTTTGATGAAACAGTACCGGGAGATATGAGCTAAGTATACTAGGTGAGTGGAAGGTTAGTGACTTTATATATAAAATAATAAATACTGCTAGCTTGAAGAAGTCGCCATCGATGGGTATTTTCTGGCAACCGATTTTCATGAAAAATGCCTGCCATCGCGGTTCATCGATCAGGAATAGACTGTGATCTGAGGTATTTATCGCTGTTCATAGATCGGGAAAAGACTGTGATCTGAGGTATTTCATAATCAATGAAACAAATCAATTTCTATCACTTTTTACATTGATATTTCCACTTTGTTGAGTTTTGGATACATATCCAGCAGGCCTGTAGCTTTCTGAGGTGTATTTTATGAGTGGGGAAATAAGGGCCCGTCGTCCGAGGGAAGATGCTGTCATTATGAACACCTCTGGGCCATCAACTGAATGCAAACTGACCCAAAATCTACATGCCAGTTAAAAAACAGTTCATGTCAGTAGAATTTTCCCTGAAGCAAGCTTTCTTGAATTGAAAGATCGCTGTGATTGAACACCAGATGGGTGCTGGTGGATTGCAAGTGTCCATTAACATCTGGTGATGACGAACTGGTGGGCGCACCTTTCTTCGGTCAGCTAGAACAGAGGCAGCAGCTCGCTTGCTGCCTATTATACCAACACTCCTAGTTAACGGGACAAAAGAAAGTTTTAATTACAATTCATACAATTTATAAAGGTCTTATTATACTAAGGTACACATACATACAACTGATAAGCTTACAGGAATAAACCAAACATGTTACTGAGTTGGCTTAGGCTTGCTCAACATGTCGATCGACTAATCACTAAATCCCTGAATCTGGTATGTGGGCGGGTAGGTATATTTTGCATTTGTGAATATACTAGACACAGTGAAATGATAGGAAGAGAGAGTGGGTGAGTAATGAAAACTAGGGGGATTGAACACTTCTCAAACTGACATCGACTCAACACAATTTTGTATATAAAGGATTGAGCGGCTGGAGGGCATAGAGGGTTATTGAAAGTTCAACTCATACTTTCAGGTTAAAAGCGTAGCTTTGATAAAATGGTACTGTATCGTAAAGCTCGTGGGGCTCGAATAGTACGCTTCCACAGACAAGGAACACGGGTTGAAACGTCAATGAACCCATAAACTTCAATACTATCACTTTTAAGCAAACATTGACAGCTGAAGTTTTTTTGCTTTACATTTTGCGGCAACGCTTCTATTCCACACGCTCACAATTACAGCATGCTGCAAAATAGGACACCGGGATCTCAGACCCCGTAACACGGGGCTCCTGGTAGCCATACTGTAGAGGGTCAACTGGCTGCCATGTTGCGGTCAGGCACAATAGAATGCTGCCGCCGGCGGCTTGTTACATGGCTTTCACAAACCGAGAGACTGTTTGTTGCATGCTATGTTACCATTGGTATCCAAACAAAACAAATTCAAATGAAGCAAGCCCTAGCTTGGCTTGTGAGCTCTTTTGTTAAAGCGGGCTCATTGTGTGTATCCCAGTCAACCAGCAGCAAACTTAAGTCATACACACAGAGTGGCAATGCGAAACCAACATTGAAACCGGTCTTATTGGGTGAAATTCTATCCCCACTAAACACTGGAAGGCAGGTCCCCAAAAGCTCCGAGTTTTAAACTGCAATTGAGATTAGTTTTCAATTACTCTGATTTCAAAATTGACTGAACTCGATTTATTTCTCTAATGAGATCACAGAAAATGAGGAGTTGAATGCAGACAGTTGGAACTACGCGTAGCTATATAGCCAGTGTTAGGTGGTCCTCATACCCCATCAGTTAAAACACTTGACCCCTTATTTGGGGGCTATCTGGTGTTATCGCAAAATTTACCTAACCCACAATGAGATTCAAGATAGAAGGTATGGGTAGGGGGTTGAGGTGATTGTGAAAGCAGCAGAAATCAACACGAATAGTTCATGCTGATAGTACGGACAGATTTCTCATGAATTCAGCCATGGAGCTGGGGACCCAGCCACCATATTCACTCGAATGTAAATATCAGGGCTAAGTGAAGCGACCTGCATGGTCTTCTTATTCGTATCTCCATGACAGAGCAGCTGTCAGGAGTGTGCAGGTACCCCACAGGTGCCCTGACCACTGTCAGGAGTGGTGCAGAAATTGGCCTACGGAGTCTTAGGCTCAGCGTTTCCCAGACAACGTCATTAGGAGACTCTCTGCTTTCACCGGCGTGCCCCATAGCGAAGGGAACTCTATGGGTAACTCTAACTGCATGGTGAGAGGCAGTCAGTCGATAGCAAGGCACTCTACACAGGGGACTTACGCGGACAACAGGAAACCTATATAATTGCATTCTTTGAATAATCCTACATTCATTTTCGTTGATCTGATGCCTATTGTGCCGTATGTGAAAATCTATGAAGAAATAGTCCGATAAGCTCATCTATGCATCTCGGAACATCGCTGTGATTTTACTATCAGTGTTTTCCTGCTAATCTGCTACAGTGCTTTATTTTAGATAACAGTAGCAGATCAAAGCAGATTTCAGGCTGAAGCAAGGCTAACGAAGAGGTCCTTAGTTTGGGTACCGCGCATTTTAATCTTTCTATTCACGCCTTATCCTTGGGGTACACCATGGCAATGCTGGAAAAAACCATGATGCTCTAACCATGCAAATTAAACGGATCATATCAAATCTACATAAGAGCAAGGGATATGATTGGGAGGAGTTTCAAGGGGAGTGGTTATTCCAGCATGTTGGTTGCATGTAATCGCAAGAAATTTAAACTCATTCAGTCATCATGCACTTAACCAGACGCCGAGTTTAAATTTCTTATATTTGAAATCAGGTCAAAACATAGGCTTTTAGCATATCTTCTAATGAGTCTGTCAACTTGGTCATTGTCATCTTATTTGAATACCAGTTACTGAATGGCTTCTATTGACTATCAGGATGCTCATTGCTCTGTAAAGTGTAAATAGAGAAAATCTTGGCTTGGCATTACGAATATAGGCACGCGAGTTGAGGTTATAGACCACTAAAGCTATGCGAGGTATGCATTGCTAGCGCAGCCAGTCATTTTATGGAAAGCAGAGAAGTAGGCGTCCGATTTGGATCATGCCATGGAAACTCGGCTATAAAGTTAACTCATCAATAGATCATCTAGTACAAAAAACAATCTAAATGGTATCTCGCTTTCCATCCAGCAGTAAACGGGTATCTGAGATGGAGAAGGTGAAGGCGGTGCGGTTAGATTGTTGCCAGTACAAGTTGGCTCTTTACCAGCCACTTCCCGGATAGCCATTATTTGCTATGGGATAACCTTTTAAAATGTTATCTAGTTATAAAGATGGTGAAGGAGACGGGTCGGATTCGGCTGGCGATGCTAACTACAAAAAGCCAACCTTCTGGACCATAGACCATGCTAGAAATGAGTCTACAGATCAGTTGTCCTATTCATGCAGACATTATCTAGTCTGACTAGTGTGCATCGACTGCGCTTCAGGTAACAAAATCCACCGGTACACTCAGTATGAATCAAATGAACCTGACAGTTTCTAGCAAACGAGTGGCACCTAAATTGTAGTTGGCCTTGTGTGGGACACCGTTACGCCGAGCAAGTCAGTCAGAGATTATTACCAAATGTCATACAGGGCTAGTAAGGGTCATCTCATTTCCTGTATATTTGCAGCCCCTATTTCAAAACATCAAATTGAATTCTTCGTTCGCTTCTCCTTCCGTTAATTGACAATGGAAGTTCTTGCGTCCTATTATAGCAGTGGATTATTGTGATACATTGATAATTAGCCATACAATCCCATACAGCCTATGCACTAATAGATGAACTGGGTTGACCCCAAGCCAGCAACATTCAAAAATTTGAATCCCCAAAGATAATAAATTATATCATCAACGCAGTATCATTTTCTAACCAGGCAAGCCATATCATCTGCTAGCCGATAACGGGATTGTGTTCACGATAACGGGATTGTGTTCACATTAAACACAGCAATTCACTCCCGCAGAAACTCATCATGATAATCCAAGCCAATCTTGTATACACTCACACCCGCGAATTTATGCCAATTCCTAGTGGTGTATAGCTTCCCAAAATCCGCTTGGATTAGTTAGTTGTGTAGGAGCTCAAATATGTTTTTACTGATTTGTAGTATAATATTGAAAACATCTCCAAGTGAAACTGCTTAATGAGGCAGCATTCCAAAGCTGACACAGCTACAAATCTTTTAAAGTTACCAGGTTAGCTACAAAATTACACTCCTTAATCCCGGGTATGTCAGCTAATTGCATTCACCTATTCAAAAGAACTCGAATACCATACCCATGTATTGTATTTTTAGCCCAGCTTGTGCCGGTGACCCATGAATAGGCCAGCTGATTGTTTTAGCCATTCAAATCAAAAGAGTAGTTTTCAACTCTTGAAATTACCTACGTAACAGCCAAGCATGAAAGCTTGGCTTACCTAGCAACCGAAAACACTAGACCGGTGTACACTCTATACGAACACTGTGATGGCAAACGGTTTTCAATATTGACATAGGCAAGAGGCATGGCTACTGCTTGCCATTCAGTACTAAGTGGAAAGCGCAACGCAACAGGTGTGCCCGTCACAACGTCGGCAGGCATTGACACGGCTGGATGTATTCTACCTCTCTCTGACTGTATGTGAGTGTGACAATAAATGACTGTGAGTTGCAAGTCTGTTCTCAAACAACCATTAGTTGTGGTTGATCAGTTGCAGGGTTCGTTGTAACTTAATAGTTTTTATAAAGGGTACTTCTTAGCCAGATAGTTTACGCAACAATATCAGATCTTATTCTTGTTATATCTGTATTGGATTTTTGTCGGTATCTTTCATAAACTGATTCTAAATGCAAACATCTTAATTAAGGTAGGACCATCATTCTCTCACGGCAACAACTAATTCACTTTTTATTTACAACTCACGGAGCATTTGGAGTTATTTGTGATCAGTGATCGGCCCAACCTGATTTTGCGGGCAGGGGGTGGTGAACCGAGTGCAGAAATTTGCCTTTTAGTCTGACTGGCAATAAAAGACCCAATCATAACGTGAAGTTTAAAGATCTCATCGGTTCTTCCGCATGCGAAATCATAAGCCGAATACATTACTGTTGAGACATTTTAACTTAGATATCGCTGTTACACCACGGCAAAGCTTCACCAACCAAATGATATGCAATACCGCCACACACACAATCTGAAGCTAGGTCACATAGCATTGAGTGAGTCTGTGGCATTGGCCCGCTGAGATTCTTGTTTTGTGTATAGTTTTTGCTTTACGGTTTGAGGTTGCCTGTTTGATATAGTTTCAGTTTTCATCGTTTGTGTTATTGCGTTTTCTGCATCACAGCTGCGTTTATTGTTGTGTGTCGCGGTCGTGCCAGGGGCAACATTCTAACTGATGGTAATATTGCACCTGTCCCGGCCCTGAGACGCAGCAGGGGAAGGCAACTCCACTTCTCGTTCCGTTTCTCCGGTAATTTGGTGGGTTTACTTTGGCAGCGGTCGACAGCGTGATCATAGCAGTGATTTTTGCACTTGGTTTCATCCTGTTCTGTTCTCTTTTCACACACAGATTGAATATCACAGTTACCTATGATCTGATAACTAGCAAAACTTCAATGTATCAGTGTCAATGTTATCTTTCGATTTGTTGGCGTGTCGCATTCATATCAGTGAACTCGCTTCATTCCTAGTCACCAATGCCACAAACTCAAACCAAAAACATTGCAACCAGTGTACTATCTATATCTTTTCATACCCCAGCTGCATGATGCAATTGTGCAATAGTGAAATCGGTGTAGAGATGAAGGTATGCATCGTTTAATGAGGACAATTCACCCAGAGGGCACAGGTGACATTGCTATAATAGACTCACACTGCATGCTTTAGGAGGAAATGAAATTCTCTAGTTTGAATACTATCTATATCTGTACCTATTTGCCCAGTTCAAACGACCTACAACAATTATAAGGATTCAGTTATCAGGAAAGCATTGTAAAATACCTATAGCATGGGCAGTCTCTGTCACAAAGGCTACGCATACTGTTCACTTCATAACTGTCTAGTATGCAGGTTACAGGACAATGCTATCTCGCGCAGGCAATTAGAAAGAGTCGGGTGTTTGAACTTGAAATTGATGAGAACTTTAGTTGAGCTTTGAGAGTGAGTTGGAAGGGCTGTGATCTGTCGTTTGGAGGACACATCACCATAGTTGGATCAGCTGTAGATGTTATTTATTGGCAATCATAGGTGCTGTGTTGTGGACTTCTGATGAGAGAATTTGGAAGGCGTGGTTAGGTCGTGACTCGTGTAACTTTGCCTGACCGAGCAATTGCACCTGTCCCGGCCTAGTAATCCCTTCATTACGCTACAAATCTACTGCGAGCTTAGGTAGGCCGAGTTGTGGATCAACTACCATAAAGTATGCGATGGCCAACCACCAGCTTATCTCGAAGGTAAGTAGCTAATACCCTCATCCTAGTTGCAAAAGATTCAATTTCTTTCATCCATTTAAAGGCTATATTTTCTTGATCGTGTCGCAAGGCTCTATCTATATCATTCAATACCATAGGCGTCAAGGCGTCCCTCAGTTTTAGAGGACACGGTAGCTTAAAAACTTTTCACCTGACAGAGCCTTCGACCAACGGTGAATCTCACGAGCACAGGTTGGTAGTTGACTTAGAATTAAATGATAGCTTTCATTTAAAGCTAAACCATCCAACTAGAAATTATTTCAAAGGCCAGTAAGTTAGAGATTCCTCTGAATTGATGGGTTACTGCAGCGGCATTCATGGGCAAGTTACAAACTCAAGTGAAGAGCCTCACAAATATTATAACACCGACTTGTACGCATTTTTGCAGATTCGTCAAAATGATCAGATTTTTTATTGTCTTTTAAAATATTGAGGAAGTGAGGTGCAGAAAACATGCTCCTATGTACCACAAATTAATACAATGTGCCTACTCCTGCATAAGTATAACACTAACCAACCCAGCATTACTCCATATTCTGTCTCCGACCGCACGAAGATCTTTTCCAGAATGCTCACCACCGAGGCACTGACGAATTCATCTCAGCAGGATGAATTTAGAAAAGTGGGCTATTCTGCACTAACCGTTGCTACTCTTCATTCGCACCTCCCAGCTGTTTGTTAATATATGTGGTAGACTGAAGCTGTATTCCAAAATAATTCTCTCAAATACAAAAACGTAGTATGTAATAATCAAATGCTGGCATCGGGTATATACATGTAGTTACTGTCACTAGACCAACCTCTTTGTGATCTTATAGCGAGGATAGAAACTCTTTGAGAATGTTGTCCACTTCCTCTATCTTGTAATCCTTCACTACGAATGTTGTCCCGTTGTGAGCTCCTCGGATCATCGCCGACAGCACTGCAATAATAATTCAATCAGTAGTCACACATGTACACATTTCTTTTATGCCGGTTTCAAATGGCCAATCTTTTGGCTCACCGTGCCTGGCCATGCTAACATCAAAGGATCCGCAGTGCCGCAAGCCCAGGCAATGCCAGGGGAGTTCCTCCTGAAAGTATAGTCACCTCCCATTATTCCCAGCCCCTACTCCTCTAGAATCAGCCTCAGGCCTTAGAGCTTTATCACATAGGGGATTGCCATGCAGAAGAATAAAATGAAAAAAAGCTACCCTATATAATGTTTGTAGCCCTTCTAAGAATAGAGCCAAACTGAGGTTGGGAAATGGCTCACACCATTTTTCATGTAATCAATGTTTGCGCGATGCTTACAGTGATTTTGCTTGGAGAGAAGTACAAGTAGGCGTAACTGCGCTATCAAATATTCACAGGTCTTATTTCCTCCATGATAACGGAAATATGTGTTATACTCAATCAGATCGATTCTGCATGATAACGGAAATATGTGTTATACTCCATCAGATCAATATACCGATGCTGAAGCGAGACTACTCGAACTATTTACTGACTAAAAAGTCCTAAGAAAAAGAGATCAATGTTAGCTAAAATATGTATTTGCTCTAAGCTTCAAGCTCTCATTACATATTGTGAAAAGTAACTAGTGTACGTCTTCAGTCAACTGACCATCAGCGCAAGAGAGTGAAGTTTTAAAAAGGATAAATGAGTCATGTGGAATTAACCTACTCTGCTTCTAAAGAGGATAACTCTATGAAATGAGTAAAAAACGTGTAAGAAGTTGTCACCTCGGGGTAAACATAGGGTAGGAGAAGACAACTCACACGCGCACACTATTTCCCCCAAATCAGACACATTGCAAGCGGAGATAACCGATAACAACTTACAAGTCGTAGACGGGCTTAGCATTACTCTAGGTTGCATCAATGGATGAGCAAGCCCCAGGCTTAGGACGTCGACTAAGTAGGTTGGCAAGGTGCTTGCATAGAACCATAAAATAACAGACCTTGGGCGTGAGAGAACAACGCTGTGATGCAGCTCCACTGCATCTTGTATAATGTTTATCATCTGGTCTGCCGTTCAGATTGGTTTTTGTTCATGAACACGACTTGATTAACTGTCTAGTGACGCTTAGGTCAGGTCTTCGGTTATTTATTTGCTCGTTTCCAGCGTGACTAAACAACACCCGCTTCTTACTACTAAACTATTA
>Ga0224511_10004517_pt1 | contig 10563 bp, 7 predicted proteins | sample SF_May12_sed_USG_2_FD_169988 | JGI IMG/M metagenome (GOLD analysis project Ga0224511, IMG submission 169988) | Sediment microbial communities from San Francisco Bay, California, United States - SF_May12_sed_USGS_8_1 | ecosystem: Environmental > Aquatic > Marine > Sediment | place: USA... | reverse complement strand
ATAATTTCATGACCAAAATGATGCTGTTTGCCTGGGCAGTGGGTCATCTCTTAACGCTAGGATAAGAGTGATTAAAGGCTCGAAATATTACCTGTTATAGCGTAGTTTGTAATAGGGATTGGTCCATCTGTTGCAGCCACGGTAGTCAGTGTGGATCCTTAAAGTAAAATAATTGAAACTGGCATGTTGGGAAATATAGGGTATTAATGCGTTTCAATATAAATATGACATATTCAATTTTGTCTGTAACATGCATTGGACAGTTTTAACCCTAGTTTTAAAGTTTTGACACATATTATATTTAAATTATGGACATACCAGCTGCTGATTTGTCGGGAATACAGGCCGTGTACGTAGCCTGACTAAAGACGACGTCGTCGACGTCCGTTACAGTGAGTGTGATTGTGGCTGTTCCTTTTGCCCCACCATCGTCGATTGCTCTACATGAAACAGTAGTGTACATGTATTGTGAGTATAGCATACATTTACGCGTTATGGATGACGCAATAGATTTGTCAAACCGTTCAAAAGTAGTTTTACAATATCCTTCTTAGATATTTGCATATGTTTCATATACTAAATAAAATAATAATCCAATATTAATAAAAGTGATGTTTTAAGATCAAAGACAAAATAAACGCAATAGAAAATATTTTGTTTTGATAATAGTACAGTCATTGAAAAGGTGTGAATAAACTGATTATAAGAAATCTATCATACAAAAATTAAAGAAACATTAACTAAAAAAGAAAAAAAAAGTTAAGTGCAGTGAAATAAAATGCTGAGCTTTAAACAACGTTAATGTATATGTTTAAGATGCATGATAAATAGCTGTATGCCTTTTAAAAACAATGAAATATCCATAATGATATATTGACATTGTAAAACATTGTAACTTAAAAGTAACAGCAACATTTGGATACGGCTTTTTTGATTGGCTTAAAATATATATGCAAAACAAATATATCTCTGTGCAAAAAGAATAAAATATATATTTGTGTTCTCCGCAAAACGAATAAAATATAATTATGTACGTGTTCTCTGCAAAACGTATAAAATATATGTGTTCTCTGCAAAACAAATAGAAGTTATCTCTGTGATCTCTACAAAACAAATAAATAAGTCGAAGATTTGCTACAAACAATTAAAAAGTGTGATGAAAATAAATTTAAAATAAATAATAAGTCGCAATCAAGTGTCCAAACAATCACCGAAAGTAAGGTTGAATTGTGTGGTGTATAAATATTCGTTTAAAAATAAATAAAAAGCGCATCATGTACATTGGGTTGTCATTACAAATAGAAAGAAATAGGAAAGCTATATAAAAAGGTCTGGTATAATCAATACATTACTTACTCCACTACAAAAGTATATTTTGATGCTGTTTCGTAGTTAAGAACTTTTCCTGCAGCAACATTGATTTTTCCACTGGCTTCTACTCCAATGGAGTCTGTACTCGACGTTAGAACATAGGTGACCGATGTTGCATCCGTCGTTGCTGTCACCGTAAACAACTCGGCACCTGCATTTACGGAGTTTTCTGCCTTTGAAGCTGCAATTTCAATGTGGCCAGATGCTCCAGTTAATGCGGCAGGGGCCGTCCAAGCCGTGATCGCAGCATCTGTTACATTGTAAAACATGTTCGTTGAGTGTAAACATAATCAGTTTATTGATAATTTTAATGATATCACCACCACCACCACCACTACTACTATAATAGTACACAGAACACTAGTCTAATCCGGGAGCTTGACCTTAATCTTGTGGTATGAAAACAAACTGCTTTAAAGGTCCATTAGTGTTCAGCAATAAGAAATTATTTTTTTACAGGAAATGTGTGCATAAAAGGTAAAAATTAACCGTGTTTTTAGCAAATCTTTATTGTTAATAACTACGGATAGCTGAATAAGAAGGACGTAGATGGATAAAAAGTCGTGTTTTTAATATGCCGTTTTGACGCCTCAAGTCCGCAAGCAATCGGTGTGACTCGTAAGCTATTGTAACCGTCCGGATTATACCTATTATAAGATGTTTGGTGCATTCTGGTTGATAAACCCATTTTAAATTTCAAATCGATGCAGATGGATAAAAAACCGTGTTTTTACGATGCAGTTTTGGCGCCTCAAGTCCGCAAGCAATCGGTGTGACTCGTAAGCTCAGATTTTACCTATTATTAGACGTTAGGTGCATTATGGGTGATAAACCATTTCAAATTTCAAATCGATGCGTAACGCGCATGCTCGTATTATTTCCGTAAGTCTCCTATATCGCCGATTGCATTTTCGCGCCAAAATATAAAACATTTTATGACTGGGCTAGTGAAAAAATATTTTATATATTTATTTTATTTTATCTTAACAACAACTTATAATTTAAACGAAAGTGGGCCGTCAATGTTAATGTTACTATAAACTGTTTTTAATGGAACACTAGTTTTTTATTTTAAATTTGGTGATTCTGAACACTAATGGGCCTTTAAGTAGGGCATGCTTTAAATCTAAAAAAAGAAGCCTTTTAAGAAGATTATATCAGCGGATCTTTAGACAAACGCCAATGGTGAAAGGGATAAGACGCCAGGTTTATTTTATGTTTTTAGATTGAGTGAAGTCACTTCGGGCGTGGGTTCGAATCCTCAAGTCTGGTTTTGATAAGGAGTATGTTTTCTTTTCATTGTTTTTCTACGTATGTATTTATTGTATATCTTTAACAATAACAACTATCTTTAAAAATAATACAAGACAACATTTATGTATTTAACAGTAAACAGTTTTCAATCCCACAAAGAGTCATAAATTTCGTTTGGGTCATCAACTAATGATGTATTGTGTATAACTTCAAAATGCGCTTTTAAATTCTTGTGTACAACTCACCTTGTATTCCTCAATTAAGCCCGTGAATCATGTGAACCATAGAGAACACACTAAGGAATTGTCGTTTTCGCTTCATGTTGTTCAGTTTACGTTAATACAACGACAGAAACCCGATATTTTTGTTAGGAAATGCACTTGTTAACAGCTGGTCATTAATCAAATAGTAAACGATAAAAAAATAATATATTATTATGTACGAAAATACGACTTCAAGCAGGATTCGAACCATCGAGGCTCGGTGTTCAAAAGAAGTTTTATTGCATTCTACCACTTCACTACTGCGTTGCCTCTGCCGTTGGCTAACAGTTCTTATTATAATGTTAATCATGTAAACTGCTAAACTAATGTTAGATGTCCCAGATTTTTTTCCAATACAAACTGTTTACAAACACGCGTATGGGACTAAGTATCGTTGGACGACTATACTAAAGTACATGTATGCTGCTGCTACTGTTTTTACTACTACTACTGCTACTGCTACTGCTACTGCTGTTACTGCTACTGCTACTGCTACTGCTACTGCTACTAGTACTACTATTACTACTACTACTATTATGTATATCGAAAGTGTACAAACCATATCTACAAACAAATACATTAATAACAAATCAATTACCGCACAAGCGTTACAAATATCTGTATACAAAAATGTACACTCCAAATCTTAATAGAAAAACATGATCGAATAAGCGTTGAAAAAAAAGAAATAATTATAATAAATAAAAGAGACGTTATGTCAATAATATAAACAAAATAATAAAAACAAATAAGCATATTTTTACCTGTAAGACCAATGAAGCATTTCAACAGCACTACAAACACAAACAGTTTCATGATGGTGATCTGTCCCTTACAATCAGTATGTTAAACCACCGTCCGATGTGTGGGTTTCTGTCACGTCATGGGTCCATTTTATAGATATGTGTAACTATCGTGCACGTATCTACAACAGACATACAACACGTGGCCACGTTTGGGTCTAAATAAACAAAGCACTCAATTTTACGTGGATCCCTGCTGGCGACGAAAATATGGTAAAGATCTAGAATGCACATTATGTAAAGAACACTTTTTTATATCACACTTAAATTCTTAAAACAATAAATAAATCTGTAAAATGCCAATACGATACTTAATAATATCTTGGATTCCAATGTGTATGCCTGTTCTCCATTTATTTGTACAATGATGTGCAGTTTGAATTGGTACCTTCAATATTTATGCATCTGTTAACGGGTGTCTGACAATAGTGTGGTTGGAGTGCTTTGTTACAGTTCCAGTACTTAAGGTGCTGATGAAGTGTCCGTTAATGTCATAGTTCGTTTGCCCTATAATTCATCAAACTGTACACTGTAGATAATTTCAAATTTAGTTAGAAAATCGCAATGTCATGCAATATAAACGCACTCAATGTGTTGTTTTGAAAACAATGTAAACCTTGCACGTATGCCCAATAATTTCACATTATTCAAACTAAATTTAATTTTGACCGATCACCTACTTCTCGATGCCAAACTTCCAATAAATTTATTATCATTTGCTAGTTATATTGACATGCTTTCTTTTAAAATATGGCATGTTTCGATCTGATACATTATCTATGTGGCTGACACAGTCTGCGCGTTAATTATTTTTCGACTATAGCCCTTCGGGCTATTTAAATTAAATGTTCCATAGCCCGAATGAAATTTTATTAGCCCAAACTTTTTGTTGTGGTCATAATTCATACAATTCATATTAGAAATGAAGTGACTAGCACTGATTTTAATCTTTCTTGTGTTTTCTGTCGAACACATAACTCCACAGTCAATTAGTTTTAATGTTAATTTGTTTCTTTATTTAGAATTTTTCTTCAAAATTTAAATCGACCGGTCGGGCTACCTTGCATACAATTTTAATCGACCGACCGGCCTTTTTTTCGACTCGGGCTTCAGGCTTATAGACTAATTGGCAGACTGGGCTGACAAATATTTGTTAAGTAAACTATAAATAACTGAAAAGTAAGAAATATAAATTATCATTTACTTATTCTTGACATGCTAGTTTAATATCGAATTCTGATTGTTGACAAACGAGTGCAAACGACAAAATAATACACATTGGGAAAAGCTGTTAAGACGCATAATAATTTTATAACATTATTTTAAGTGTAGAATACCATTGGCTATTCTCGACTTTTAAGCAAATTTGCCATTTTGAAGAGAAAAAATACACGCATTTGTTTCGACAGCATACACTCTTAAGCGTCGTCATCTGATTGATCAGAAAATACACAGAGGCAGTTGATGGTTTGCTTTGCTTTCAGTACTACAAAAGATATGATGGTCTTAATTATTGTCAGCATCAGCTTATTAAAATAAAAATCTGATGGAAATGGGTTACATCACCAAATTGAACAGCGGCTCGTATTCGGGCTAATATGTTATAACTTATTGCCCCGTACAAACCTTATTCACATTTATAATGTATTTTAACGTGGTTGTAACGTACGTGGTTAAAATGGAATTGCTGTAACTTATTTTGTTGCCTGTTCCCATTTTCTAGAAAGTATGTGACTTAAACACTAGGTTCCTGGTTCGCTCACATGAGTTTCCATGACCTAGTTATCTAGCCACGTTTAACCTTTTCAATTATGTTGAAAGGTGATCACCTAAGGATCATTCCTTAATCGGTTTATTAAATGAGGCTACTTAAATTAGGAGACATCGTTCTTTATATTAATGTCATGTAAGTATTAAAAGCATTTATGTTTTCTTTATCGATTTATATATTTAGAAGATAATAAGTACGATTTATTTCTCAATCTATAGAACATAAGAACAAGGGGACATACAGTTTCGGGACCGCGCACCTATTTGGTCAGCCCAGCATGACTGTTTTTGATATAATAAATGAAGATCACATATTTATCAATGTTTAATCAATTTGAAAACATACCAAGCTGTTTTAAAAATGAAATAGATTAAAATATAAAATTGAACTTAACATTTTAATCACTAGAGTGGTGCCATTTTTGTCACAGGAGTCATAATATAATGATAATAGAAGCCTACGATGTTTGGTGAAATAGACGCTGTACTGTGCCCGTAGATGATTTGTGACCATAGCATTAGCAATACACGTTCTCGCGTTAGCAAATGGACCTTTGTAAATGACACTATAACATTATCTGACCTTGTGACATTATTATGAAACCAACCGTAGCAATGTTGGGTCATTAAGTTAGCAGGTTATCTAGTAAGGTTCATTTATTTAAAAAGTTTGGTCGTTATTAGAAAGCGTGTAGAAGTAAATGGGGCCAAAATATGATGTACAAGGAATCAAAAAAGCGCACAGTGAAGACGGGTTGTGCTCAGGTGAGCAAAAGCCAGTGATTTTACAAGAAAATATTTTGTTACGAATAAACATAATACAAACGACAGTGTAAGGTAAACGGATTTCGATTCTATACTAAAAGAAAAAAGAGACTGGTCATGTACGTTTCACGACCTTACAAAGTGTTCCGCATAAACGGCTATCAAATATTGCGTCAAATATGACGTCAAGTGTGTGTTCATAGGACAAAGAAAACATTGATTTTGTGATTCATTCTTACTGTGTTATTTAAAAATCACATTTGATCCAGTACTTAACATACCTAACGTACAATAAGAATACTAGAGCTAAATAAATTTACGACTATCAGGTGTATATCGCTTCTTCTGTCAGAACGTTACGTTTCTGACGTATATCGCGTGTTTATTTATAATCACATATCATCGGCAGTTTCATAGAATGCTTTCGAAGAACCGAAGATCTTCAAAGACAAAAATAAGCAAAAATTACAAAATATACGCCTGCTAGAACGTACCTTGTTATTACGTTACATCTCTTCCGGTAATCGAACTGTGGGGTCGTAAATGGGAACCTAGAAGCTCGTTGGTATAAACTATATATTATAAAATTAATTAGTTCGTGCTTCATGAAGCAATTTGTAACTGTTTTACTAATTGTACGTTAAAGGCAACTACTGCAATCATCTTTGCAACTTTGAAAAACTCATTTAATGTATTTGGCTGATTTTTACGTTAAAATGGATACGTAAAATATTTAAATATTGCAAAACATATCAGTTCAAACTATTACCAACATTTTGATGTAGCTATATATCATTCTTTTTAAACTATTTGAAATGGGGATGAAAACATGACCAGTTTCGTTTTTTTATTAGAATATATTGTTTGTGTACATCTTCATTAAATAAAGTTTTCCTGTTTCAAAACATTCGTGTGGTTATGTTGGTCCTGTTATTTGTCAAGATAATAAAATACTTTTAAGCAAACGGTAATACCACTTCATATTGGGATTTACAAGTGTAATTTATCTCCTAAGGTTACAATAGGAGATCAAAACACTCTTAAATGTCTTGATAAATTATATGAAATACTTCAGTTTGACAAATGTGATAGTAAACGCCTGAATGCACCGCCAAATTCTACGTTGACGAAACGTGCTGCACATTCAGTATGGTAAAGAATTGGTAAACAATAACATAATATATTGTCTGGATTTAAGTGCGTTTGTAAACATCAAATGCATTCCAGAGCCATAAAATTAAATTTAATGTTGAATAAACATAAATTGGATTATTTGCCGATATATTGAAGTGGCGACACACGACGAATGTCAAGCTTTTTATAGATAGATTAGACTTAACTACTTTATCTTTTAACAATATTATCTAATCTTTAGTATAGCTCGATCAGTTGGTGTCAATTAAAAGATTCAATAAATAAAAGCTTTTTGTGTATTTGGGTAAAGACGAGAAAACGGTATTCAGTTAAACTAAACAGTATTTGTTACCCGCCTCTGATTCTGCATAACATTTAAATCAGTTAAAACAATGTTTACATGATTTTATAAATTAGTAAATTGTGTTCTTTCTTAATTTTTACATGTATTCAATTTCGAAATGGTTTTATTTATACACACCCTATATATTCTTTTAACCTACGACCTAATCAAAGAACTTTATCAAGCACACACACCGTACAATATAAATAGAAGAGATGTTCAAAGAAAAAATATTGTAAACAATGTGGACAAGTCAAGATTATGGGCACCATGACAAAATGGCCCGTACAAAAACAAACAAAACATCACAAAACACGGAGTATACAAAGACGCATCGGACATTAAGAAAAAAACTATTTTTTGTGTTTTACGAACAAGACACTTGCAGCAAATTCATATATGATTTTTATTGTACTGTAATTCGAAGTTTTCTGGCATTTTCATAAAGTTGGGCACATGATCGGCAAACAAGATTTGGTGATGCTGCCATAACTAGAAACGAAGGCATACCAACGACGTGCAGAACAACTATCGAATCTGTTTTTTAATTTATAATGATCAAAATTTCAAATTTGAAAAAGGGCATTGTCTTAAATACTTGATAAAGCTTCACACCTTTCAATCCGCTATTCTTTTTGTTACCTTTTCTTCATTGGATATCAGTTATTTCGGAGTCGTTTAATATATATATATTATATATATATATAATGTGCAATCTTAAACAAGTATGAACTAATAGTATCGGCACGCATTTAGAACATTTAACAACCGTATTATAAGTATGATAGCTACCTTTTCCGACATGAAATCTTATAAAGGATTGATTGCTTTTTTGTGCGCTTATTAATTATAAAATTAAAGACTTGAGGGCTTGAAAAGTCCGTGAAGTGCGCTAGCGTCTGAGCGACGTAAATAATTATTATGATAAAATCACTGTATTTGTTACAGCATGAAAGTCATTCAACATATTGAAACAAGATGCCAGGTATGTCTTTCACGGTAGTAATTTATTAACATTTGTGTTTGTATATACAGGAGGGTAGAATACAGTCACGTGAGATCTTGTGATCTGCGGGGAGGCCACGGGTCCACACATTTAAATAATACACGAATTATAAAGGCAAGAAGTCGGTATTGAGGCCAGCCAACAGACGACGTGTTGACGCTTTTCTCTCCGTGTCCTCCAAAATGCCGTTATTCATGATAGCGCGCGCTTCTGGAAAATGATTAACGCAAGAAAAGGTAAAAGAAAAAGTTCCAGGGGAGCTGGAATAAACTTCAATGGGACAGTATATCGAAGTAGAGAGGACCTATGCGAGCAATATGCTAACTACTTCCGCTCCTTATACACCGGCTCTGACGCAGCCGACTTTGACGGTGATTTAAAGGAATATGTGTCATCTGTGGTCACCGATACGCTTAATAATATAACATTTAAACCATGTTACTGTGGATCCCAATTTTGCCCAAGGGTGTATAAAAGACTTGTCTAAGGGCAAGACGGGAGGTGTGGACGGCGTAAGCCATGGATATGTATTAGCTGCTTTCGGTGTGATAGCTCCAAGCCTCGCCCATATATACACGTATATGCTACGTCTTGGACATGTTTCTGAGGAAATGAAAACAAAGTGAAATCATCAAGTTACACAAAAGCGGTAAGAAGGGAAGGACAATCCAAGCAATTATAAACCATTACACTCTCTTCTGTTATTCTTAAGCTCTATAAAATGGTGTAGCTGGAAAGATGTCAACACACAATTCTAGACTCCATTCGCAAAAAGCGGGTTCCAAAAACAACTTAGATGTAACATTTCGTTCATCAGTTTAATTTAACTACAGCTGGTGGTAAGTGCCTGTGTGGCGGCTGTAAAATGTCGCCCCGTACTACATCATTGTGTTGTTATATTTTTCTGGTCCTCAGAGATCATGGAGTGTACACGTATGTTGTTTACATTTGACGAACTCAAACTTACACGAGCGGATATATTTCGTGTAAAGTACTGCCAACGTTTTGATAAGTCCCTCAACTCGAACTTTGCGCATCTGATGTTGAATGTCATACATATCCAACTGGAGATAGACTATCGTAAACTCCTAATGTTGGGACAGTAATGTAGACTACCGAGTGATGTCCTTGCTAAACAAGCGTTTGTGAACAGACTGACCCGCTTTTTGCTGCTAGATAGTACTGGACATAAATGCAATCGCGATAACATATTGTATTGAAACATATCTGGAGCACTAGTGTACATCAAGTTTTTTCCGTCATAACATAAATGGAAATGTATGCTTAAGCGGGCTTTATATGACCATTGGAAAAGGGATACACTCGAAAGCCTCAAACAAGGTTAATCGAGAACGACACTAGAGGATTTAACTCCCTTGATGAATGCACATCATTGTGGAAAACCGTAACAATATGTACTCCATAAGTTCTTTTTTCTTCATGGTTTATTTTGTATACCTTGTGAAATGATTATGCGATATAATGTACATATTTGTATATATTGTTTATCATTTGTGTACTTTATGTGTTTGGCCCTTTGTACATATGTTATGTTCTCCGCTTGCGGAGGAAAACAAATTATCTATCTATCTTATAACGGAATGATTGTAATGTATGACATATACTAAACTAAATATGTGACATTGATTCATCGTTACAGCAGATTATACATGTGGATCTAGTTTATGTTTATACAATCAAGACAGAAGACATCGTGTGGAGTTTTACTACAGAAAAATTTGCCATTTTAGATAACGGAATACTCATTTTATTATACACAGTGTTTGCTACAAATGATTTGAAATACAGAGAACCTAAATTCTGTTCATCTCCTCTTCAATATTCAAGAACACA
>Ga0224511_10004516_pt1 | contig 10564 bp, 9 predicted proteins | sample SF_May12_sed_USG_2_FD_169988 | JGI IMG/M metagenome (GOLD analysis project Ga0224511, IMG submission 169988) | Sediment microbial communities from San Francisco Bay, California, United States - SF_May12_sed_USGS_8_1 | ecosystem: Environmental > Aquatic > Marine > Sediment | place: USA... | reverse complement strand
AACTAAATTATTATTATTATTATTATTATTATTATTATTTATTCGATATTTTTATTAAATAAGCTTGGCTAGGGTGGTGTTACTCACTGCTTTATCAGTTGGTAAGCTCTGTCATAGTCGAATTTTCTAGCCCGGAGAAACATCAAGAGAAAAGCATCATCTTCATGGGGGCAATACAGACCTGAGATAAATATAAAGATGTAGGTCATACACTCATGGTAAATAAGTAAATAAGCCTCGAGTGAGAAACACGAACAATTCACAACCACAGATACCTAACCAAGTTGAATTGTGGATTGTATCTTTAATTATAGCAGGGTAGCACAAGGCTTCATGCTAGTCAGCGGGTAATCTGGTAGAGTGAAGTGGGCAGTTGACAACGTCCAGGGCCCACTTCACCTCTCTTCAACTCTGCGGAGGCCTTGTAGCCTGTTCACTCGAAGCTATACCATCAGGAAGAAGCTATGGCTTAGTGGGTAGCACATTAGGAGATGGACAGAGGTAATCATCATCATCAGTGAACCAAGATTTGGTCCAGGGAAATGCATACCGGTATTATAACCGACAACCTATTTCAGTTGTACTCACTTTTATGCAGTGACCAGTGCATACAGGTTATCCTCCTTTACTATGGGAACTCCAGGATTATAACTGACAACCTGTTTTAGTTGCACTCACTTTTATCGGCAGTGACTAGATCTCGTAAAGCTTGTATATCACGGTCTCGCCATTCCGGTTTCTCCCCCAGTTCCTTCTCAGCTTTCTCTATAAGGACGGCGCTTAGCTTGGAACTGCCTGCAGCTGCCACTTCCATCATGTTCGGGTTTTCGCCGAACCTGAAAGTATTGTCATGACTTCTGGACCTCTTTACATGTCAAATCAGTCACTGGTTGTGTGGGATGGAGTAAAATCGAACTGAATGTCACTCACAGTCACACATACAGAACATAGTATAATAAAAAGATTTTATGCGCCCGATTTCAGTTACCATCAACCTGATAGAAAAACAATGATAGCAATTTGTATGAAAGGATTCAAAAGTTTTATTTCATTTTCGCTTGATCAACACAAGTACTGAGGTACAGTCATTTCATCTCTTAGGCTGCACTTACATTTACCTGAACTTACAGTTACAGTCGTTATGTGTATAGGCATCAATATCAGAGGATTTCCAAAGCTTAGTTATATATATTAACATATTAAGTTATATAATTTACCATCTACGACTACATACTTGGAGTTGGTCAGTGACACACTAATGACTCGGACTCGGAGTTAGTGAGTGACCAAAAAGACTGAGTCACTCTCTCTTAGTCAATGTAACTCAGCTAGTTACCACTGACTAGTTAGTACTAGTAGTAGAGAGTTACTCCACTGACAGTGAGTGAGTGACTCACTCAGTCACTGACTGACACTGACAGTGACTGATTCAGTGATTGACTCTGAGTCTGTCAACTCAATCAAAGTCAATGATTGACTGAGTGAGAGGCCCCAGACTCATTCGCTCTCCGATTCAACACAGTCCACACACTCAATATCGAAATTAGCATTAGCGAATTACTTGTTATACTAAATACTTACAAGAAAATGTGTAAAATCAACACCAGTGCAATGTGTACACCATCCAGTCGAGCGTCTCAACCGTCTACAAGCTGGCTGGTAGTGACGAATTTTGCCGCCACTGACGCAATCAAAGATCCAGTGATGTGACTTTCGATGGGGTGATCGCCCAATGATTTTTCTGCCGAGTCTACCAGCTATATAGAACATTCGTGAGGGCACGGAGTCCCCAATCATGTTCGGACAAGAGGTGATCAGCCCCCCTTACACGTACAGTCGCAAAACGGTCCTCTACTGCTCACTCGCTACGCCACCTGCCAACGAGCCAGGTCACCTGGTTGGGAAATTCTGTATTGACTGAATATATACAGCACAGAATCATCAATACTGTCCTGTTATACTAGTAACGAAGACGCTAATAACATTATTGCGTATGTATTGAGTATATACATCGTACCAGCTATATTCATACCATTTTTAGTATAAATGCGCCCTCTGTGTACCAAAACGTATTCATGATAAAATGTATAAATGATCATGAGCCTGTACTATTCCACCCATGACCGTGACTTTATCTACATTCTATTGTCTTTGGTCTCCAGTACCAATATGGTGACAGAGACTGTGGCCTGTGTGAGCCGCTCAGAATCTGCCTCTTCCACCTCCGCGACCGCCTCCTCGACTTCCTCCTCGGAATCCACCACCGCGACCGCCGCCACGAGGGCTGAAACCTCCTCTACCACCTCGTGGTGAGAATCCGCCTCGGCCCCCTATAACAAGACACATCTGTTTTATCGATGTATCACCCCATAGAGGACAACCCCTGTGTATCCCCCTGATCCCTAAGTCAGTCACAACAAAACAGGTCAGGACAAGTCAGCTTAAATGCTATCTACCATGAGTCCATGACCACAGTTAGATTAACAATTATGGGACACTAACAAGTCTACATACTCCATGTCTAAGCTGCAGTGACACGGCTGAATTACTGTGCAGCAAAGCGAAAAAAATCATGGCTTCCCACACACACCCGCACACACACTATTAGTCACAGGCAATCCAGTAAAGATCAAAATGGGTCACATTTTTCAGCTATTCCCTGTCTGTGGTTGGACATAGGTCATCCTCCTAAATGACGACAGGTTGCGTGTTGCCTTTGAGGGGAGATTGCGCCATTTTCTGCCGTGCCGCAGACTGCACCTATGGCTAGCTCACTGAAATTCACCCACAATTCACCAACAAGCATGGTCAGACCAAAGTTCAAACAGTGTTTCACAACCTGTCCCTCCCCATCTTCTGACTGTCACCGAGGCTCCATCTTTACTGACCTCCGCGACCCCCGCCACGACCTCTTCCTCCACCCCGACCGCCTCCTCGTTTCTGTGGATTAGTAAACATCACCAATGGTAACGTCTTCGCGCCATCAATAAACAACTGCAAGAGAACACCATCTCCATTCAGAGACACAATAGTCACACGGATGACAGGTTACGATGGCAATTAGCGATTGAGGTATCAATTAGGAGTTATCATTCCCGGTGACTAAAACAACCAAGGAAAGGCTACTCCCAATACCAGAATATGCAGCTTTCAGAATGGAAATTTCGTTAACACGGGACATTTACCCAAAAGAATGGTTATAACAGTGTGTATTTGATAGCGAGTAATCCACCTTTTGCGCCTTTTTGAAAGATGAGGCCTTCATATTTGGTGAGAGCTTTACACTGAAGAAGAAATCGGTGACCGGTCCAAAGATCTCATCCACTTTGCCAATTTCCTGCTTATTCTCCAGATAGATCGGGGCATTAAAATACGGAACACGCGACCCTTCTTTTTGTTTTACGACCAGCTCATCTTCACAAGTGTGTGACATCGATCCGATCTCTATAACAGGCGGGTGGCCGATAAATTAAATACAGCTAGACAGATCACTGGTTAGAGGTGGGAAGAACTGTAATGATTAGATCTGATGTGTGCCTACATCACGCTGACTCTGAAAATGAGAATTCATGGCAAAATTTGCAACTGAATCAACATGTGTTGTTTGACCAGACACGCTCGATCTGAATCGGTTTTTTTCTTCTCCCAGCTAGTGCAGCAATTGGCCTCTGGAGTCTTTGACTCAGCGTTTACCAACGTGTCTTTCATTACAGGACTTGTTGCTCGCACCCATGCGCACCACAGAGCCGGTTATCCCTGGACAGGCCTCCCTTTTTCTAACATCCCAATCCGAATCCAACGAAAGTGAAACACAAAGCGGCACCCAGGGACTCCTGGTTCTACGCCATCGCACTATAGACTACACCAAAGGTTTACTCCTACGATGACACCGATGTAGAGCTAAGAAAATGGCAGTCAGGTATTACGAATCAACCTGATCTCAAGATTGCAGTAATCCGACTTGGCACTTGAAGACTAAAATTCGGGAAGGTAAACTTGGTACATTCTCTAGCATAGTACTTCCCTTTCAAGTTGGAGTTGCCTTTGATATGCATTTACAACTTCATGAAAACAGTTTCTGTCTACATTATCCCGGAAATTCACACGACATCTTCTCCCACAGTGTACATACCTTCAACGTGGTCAGGAGGGCCCTGATCTCTGTTGAAGCCCCCTCTTCCACCGCCACCGCGGCCTCTAAATCCACCACCACCGCGATCACCTCCACGACCACCTGAAGAACAGCAAATTCATTAACATGCAAATTAGCTTCAGAACTGGGTTGCGCGTAACAGACTCTAAACATTTGCAATCGGCAATATAGAACTTTGTGATCAGATAAGACTATGAGGGGGACACTCGAGTGGATGTGTGAAAACTAGTCAAAGGAATACGAGGGGCATTGCGCAGCTGAGTGCAATTTCCACTCTTCGACCAGCCCATAAAACAAGCAGGGCTCTTTTTACACATATCTGTGAACTCGCCGGATTGAATGGCATTTGTTTTAAGCAAAAATGTACTCACCTCGAAATCCACCGCCACCTCGACCACGGAATGACATTTCTATTACGAAGTTAGATGTGCTGACCCTGGAACAAGCAATATTTGATGAGGCAAGCAGCCGAAGCCAGATGATCAGTCATTTGATTTGTTAAATTATATCAGTGAGTTGTCACTGTGCGATGAGTCAAGCAACCTAACTAACTTATTATTACTGGTTACTAACTAAGCTACTCAGTCAATACTCACTGCAGACTCATACCGACTCACTCTCAGTCATACTCATAGTGATTGATACTATCAGTATCATAGTCATACCATAGTGATAGTCCAACTTGGACTATCACGGTGTTTGACTTGGACTCCAAGTCTAACACCGTGAATACACTTGCAATACATACACTTACAGTCACTGTGTCAGTGTCACTCAACCGTTTGACTTACCCAGTTACCGACTATGAGTATGACTATGAGTATGAGTTGAGTATGACTATCAGTATCACTATGACTATGAGTATAACACACACTGACACAGTCATGAGTCAATGAGTCACTTGATGGTGACCGTCAATACGTCATGCGCCTTGTGCGACTTCCGACTGTGACTGTCAAGTGTGACTTACAGTTACTCAGTTACTTTACTGAGTCACTCACTTACTTACTACTAGTTAGTTAGTTAGTACCAAGTTACTTACTACTTAGTCAGTGAATCGCCTCCGCCATCACTGACAGTGACTCGGTCATGGAGTCACTCATTCGGTCACTGACTGACTTTCTCAACAAACTTACAAAGTCATCAGATTAGAGAATTACCCACTGACTTACAAATTACTAAGTTACTTACTCTTTAAAATCACACCGGCACTTAGGGATATACCTTTACCAAGGTTCGCAACGAAGCGGTTAGCACCTAAGCCGGCCAAATTATCCTACGAACGCTTTACGAAGGCAATTTTAGCCTGGTCCTCGATTTTGCTTTTCAACCAACACACGAGGTTGAACCGGATATTCCGTTATAGACTCCTGTGCTATGTTGATATCTCGTAGACTTCCGAAGTATCGCGACGAGATTACCGACTTTGTCACAGTTTCTGGTTGGCGAGGCGCTCGGTAGGAAAAGAAAACTCCGCGTTGACGAAAAGTAGGTGATTTGGGTATTCGGTATGTATTGGGCCCACGGAGTTAGTCATCCAAGACTTAGAGGAGAGATGGCTCTTTGGAACTAACAGAAACATTTAAGGCGTATTATTAATTCTGAATATGAGGCAAACATACCATACTCACTACCACAGTATTGTAGTTCTTAAGAGGAGGAGACAAAATATTACAAGCCCCCCACGCATGTGCTCAGTGACTTTTGTGAACTAATTTGAGGATATAAAAAATAGTATACAACTATTTTATTTAAATAATGAAGAATGACTTAAAATAGAATTGCCAGTCACTTCTTTGTAGTAAAATAATTTATTTCCCATCCGATTTCTCCTATTCGCAGATGTTTTGGCTTCACAGGGAATGGTGCATCAGGAGCACCCCTGGTTAGGTATCCCATTGTAGTTGTCTTTTCTCGTAAGTTTTCTCCTTGACCATGATACTCTCCATCAAGTACAGAAACCCGCTGTTGCTTTCTACCATCTGGTCCTGCAACACAAAGGTTAGGTGCTTATGTCAGAGACATTACAAACATAGACTTCTAAATTCTTGATGCATCGATGTGAGAAGGAAAAAGACATAGGTTTATAAGTAAACTGACCCTTTAAGCTCACCTGAAAATATAGGATTAGACTTCTGTGGAACATGATAAAGAGTAAACTGCTGCTGGAGAGCTGATGAGCTCGCAGAACTGACTCTGTCGGCCATCTTTACTTATACCACTACAAGGTAATGAGAGAACACAGTCAGACAAAGCATCATAGCACATACATATTTGATGAAGTTGCATACTAACTATATCAGAGATACCACTTGGTATATGGAGAGGCTCATCGTTCATGTGTACTTAAGTATGACATGACTGATCTGGTTCGGCGAATAGCTCATGACAGGCCCTATCCCCATCGGACAGTATTATGGAGAAAGCCAAGTAGTCAATACCACAAGCAGCCTGCAGCCCATCCATCTACCTCATTCTTGTACAAGATCAACACTCTGCAAAACTGTTAATATCTTACCTGTAAACTTCTTTTTAATTGTTGTAAATAGCTATAGGTTATCCTATTTAGCAGACCTCCAGTTAGGCCTGAGGTTATGCGATAGGACCTGAGATCATGGCATGAGCAGCAGTTGAACTCGTGATTTAGCGATTTCGAGTCAAGCACTCTCGCCACGAAGCTGCCCCATGGCTTCTGCTGTATCTGATGTCTGGATGTATATTTATCGTCTGATACTTACTGATGCTTACTGACACTTACCTGACTTTACTTTATGTTCTGTTTGCCTGTAGGACATGTACATACACATACAAGTTCAGCAAAACCCAGTGGAAAGACCAATATTGTTTCATAGATATGCACTCGCGTTGATTCAACAGGTGGACTTATTGTCAGATTGGGGTAAAACACACATCAACACAAGGGGCATAAACCACCATTCTAGAAACTATATTATGCTCATTACACTATTTGACAAGCCAGTTAGATGGTACAGCTATCTGTGTAATGAAGGCCGATATGCAGATCCGATGTATGGAGTTAGAGTCTTTTCACCCCTGCTGACTTCAGACCCCGGTGCTCACCTAGTTTTCCTATGTATATATGTAATGTTGAATAAATAGCACCCAGTCTACCCATGTTCTATTGATCGATTTTAATTTCAAATTAAATCAAATGTCAGCTTATCTTTTGTGCCAGACAATAGGCATCAATTGCATCGGACAAAACCCCTAATAGGCACATACATTTACAGTTCTGTCGGTGATCCAAACAAAATTACATGGTCATGCATTGGCCAAGCGGCTGCAGTACATAGAGTCCATTATAGGGGTAGTTGAATAGGTTTAGAATGCTTGGGTTTGTATATATGTAGAAAGATCCTGGTAACATCGAGCTCTAACTGTGACCATAAGCTTCTCACATAATTTAGAGTTTCTACTGCTCCCAAACAAGCCACTTAGGAGATCCACTGAATGGGACAATCTTGTGCCCATGTAGAACAACAACATCCTCTTCTCCCTCAACTGGTCGCCTCCCTTGACGGGGTCACCAGTGCAGACTAGGGTTCGCATAATTTAGAGTTTGACATATAGTTTTACGACCAGATGCATGCCCTTCCTGCCGGCAACCCTCCTCTTTCATCCAGGCTTGGGACTGGCACTGAGCGGTGGAATTATAGGACAATAAAAACTAAAACAAATAAAGCATACACCAAATATATATCCTGAGTAATACCCAGCACTTAGCAATGAGACTTTTCCATATCCATGGGTTCTATGACTATAATGAACACATAATACCAGTATTCAGTGTGTATAGACATACCATACCTATGTTCAGTATCTATAATAGTTAAAAATACCGATATCATGCATATGATATTATATTTCAGTCTCTATAGCTCAGCTAAATTGTGTGGTCGTCGTAGGATGTAAGCATCTTTGTGTCTCAATCAGACGTAGTTTTTCAGTCTGATTTGCCCACCCCTGAGCTAATATTTGTAGGAGAGAGCAATTCCGAACTGGTGAATGAGAGACAAAATTGCCAGTTCTATCGTGACAGTCAGCCAGTTCGGAAAAAGATATTGTGTGGTGATAAAATATAATTGTACCAAGCTGGTCATAAATATTTCCGCTCACAGAACTCAACTAAATGCAGTTACAAACTTTATTAAACCTATAGATGAGATTAACCAGGTGATCTGGCTTAGAGACATAGAAGCAGAGATATGACATTCACGCAAATCGCGATATTACCTTCATGAGACTTGCTGGTGATTATGAAATCGAGGCTGCCATTGTATCATATACAAAATAGCCTGTTTTCAATTAGGTGTTGTTGACGACATTGGCTCTGTAATACCTGCCGTATTCATGTTTATGGAGGTGTCGCCAACTTGCCACAGATATGAGCTCGTTGTGTGAACTATTAATTCTCCTATACTTTGATGCTCTCATGACCATAGATTCGGAAGCCATGTGCTGTGCAGTCGGTCTGTTCGTTGCAATTAAGTTTTTTTATTTGCAAAACGAGTCAGGACTATTATCCTCTGATCCTAGGATAAACTTTATCATGGAAAGGCTGCCCCAAAATCAATGTTGATGATAGATTTTGTTTTATATGTCTGCATGCATATGCAAAGCATTATTGCTTGTAAGTTGTAACACCATAGTTATAAGTTAGTAATCTCATCTAGATTTCTACTTAGATCTATAATCTATACTTTACCTTATTCCTGGTAAAATAGCAGGTAACTGTTAATGCATAGGCACATAGACCACAATGTGAGTTGTCTTCTCTACATGATTGTACATCATCTCAGTATCCACATAAGCCACTACCTAATAAGACTGTATAACCGAACACTCTCATTTTTCTGGGTTGGCTTTTGTAGAATAGATTTAGAGCTTTCGGATGATACTACGTTTGGCATGATTGGCCCAGTATTTCTTGGTTGAAAACAGGCTTGGCTTATGATTCAATGACAGCCTCAATTTCGTAATCACCAGGTCACTCAACTATATCCGTTGTCCGATCTCTGTTTCTATATCTCTTCAGCATGTGGCGGTGGATAGTGTGGGCGGAGCACACTTTTCATTAAGTGCTACATATTCTTCATGAAATTTAGTCATCGAATTGCTGCATACAAATCAGTCATCAGATCATCTGGTTGAGATGAAATATACACTAGGCTATGTTTTGTCCTCTCCTATTTTCTGTAAGCAGTCCTACACTGATGCCGTGTCTTTACAGATTGTAGTATCAACAAATGTGTGACAATGTGCTCAATTGTGTGGTGAATTCAACCAAATCACAGTTTGTTACATGTATCTGTGATCTTGTGGTTGGTTTCGTTCAAGTGTGAGACTTAAGTATATGATGGGAGGCATTACTAGCATGAAAGTTAGAGCCTGGTGGGCTTAATTATAGTCATCGGGAAGTTTACAAACCGCTTTTTATGAATAGGTACCTATACTCACACAACTGCTAAATGTGCCAATAATGCCCTTAGATCTTATCAAGAACCCGAGCAAGTCATTACAGAGTGGTGGAAGGTACTGTAAAATAATTATATGACATCACTTGACTGATTAAACTTCTAGGCTAAACAACTTTTTGAACATACCCGAGTTTGGGGCTGAGGGTATGAACACAACGTTTGGGTGATATTAGGAAATTCGCGGAGTTTTATCGTCCGAAACTGGGCTCCAGATGCATTTACAGATCTAATGCTCGAAAGTGCGCCCGAAAAATGTGTTTTTACAAACCAGGTACCTCAGCTGTGTCTGAAAGTGAATTTGATCACGCGAACAGAATTCTGCGTCTGAAAGTAGGCGTGCTAGTTATTTATACAGTCTCAAGGTTGTCAAAATGTCATGGCTAACTGTTGATTGCTTTCTTATTTTATGGTCGCTTCGTTGCTGTGAAACAGACTGCACAACTTTGTTGTGCTTTGACACGCAAGATGTTGCGGGAGGACAACTCCGATGCGCCCAAAACCACTTGAAACCGTTGCATTTTTTAACTGCGATTATCTATTCACGTGATCGTGTCTGCGTCTGATCGAAATCAAGCAAATAGGCCTAATAACAGAAAGTGTAGGTAAGGTTTATTTTTTCTAGCACTGCTCCAATGATGACATAAACAAATAACCCCATCTATTTTTCTTATCAAGGATCAAAATTCATGTTTTTGTTTGTTTTTGCACCCTTTGAACCAGTGACACTGTTTGAGCTGATCAATAAAGCTGCAGTCAATTGTTGCGCTTCATGAGATTAGTGTGACAATTTTTATGTCGTAATGACCTTATCAGCTATGTTACTTTGTTTGTGTAACACTAGTTTTGTTGGTCAACCGGTCATTAATTTAAACTCTGCAATAAAATAATGGGGGGGGGGTCGGTTAGGAAAATC
>Ga0224511_10004515_pt1 | contig 10564 bp, 6 predicted proteins | sample SF_May12_sed_USG_2_FD_169988 | JGI IMG/M metagenome (GOLD analysis project Ga0224511, IMG submission 169988) | Sediment microbial communities from San Francisco Bay, California, United States - SF_May12_sed_USGS_8_1 | ecosystem: Environmental > Aquatic > Marine > Sediment | place: USA... | reverse complement strand
GGTCCTTGTATGGAGTTCTGATTGAGGCCAATGTCAGAAGCATCAGCTGGGCACTGGTTTTGTTGTCACTGCGCTGACCCGTCTTTGTTACACAAGAATGGGTGGGGTTAGGGGCGGACCAGCTGTAGCAGACAATCCTGCAGGGTGAATATCAACTGGTTTTGAGCCAAATCTCACTAGCCAAGGGGAGGATAACTCCACAACTAAGTTACACAAACCTCACTCGAAGTGGGTTACAACCCAGAAGTTCCCTAGACTGTCCGCTTTTGATAGCATTGAACCAGGTTCAATTAGTGTTTTCAAAATACACAAATTTTGTGAACATGTTCCCATTTTACTGCCTAGACCCAAGCGCAGATAACTGTAACACAGCTCACTAGAAACCCTCGGTTTGGGTATGGCATGTTCCATTCTTCCTATGATTTAGCTAGAAGGCTGGGATAGACTTCATGCATGGACCTAATTCAGGACCACCATAATACCAAAGATATATATTTTAAATGAGGCTCGGCGTCACTGAAGTTCTTTATTGCGACAAAAAGTATGACATCAGAATCACATAGCTCCTCCCATTGGCTGCTGGGTGGTGACCGGAGTGGGCGTCTTAGATTCACTGTAGGGCTGTGCTGGGTTGGTCTCCTCCTTGGGCTCCACAATGCTGACATTGTCGGGAAGTGGGCGCTTGGGTCCCATCTTGCCAGTAGGGTCCCATGGCAACATAATCTTGACCTTGATGCCGAGCACACCTAGACAACAGACATATGCGTGAGAATCAGAAAGCCCTTGTGTTTTGGGACGGAAAACACTGAAAATCTGGAAGGCTAAACGGCACTTCATCGCAGCATAAAATTGGCAGGGAGGCGGGTGAAATTCTTACAAATACAGGCCTACATTCTCAAAATAAAAATGAGAACACCATAGGTCTTTTTTTACAGTGGTTTCAAATGATTTCATAGGGTAGGAGGACATAGGCACTGGATATAAGCTCTAACGTTTTGACAGGACTAATGGGGCCAAGAACGTATAAACTGCATCGCAGCTGACTGAGCCAGCAGAGAAACCGTGTACGAGATACACTATTGGATACTGACCTTGACGGAGCAGGACGTGGCGGACAGCCTTGTCTACGTATTCCCTGGCGGGATCTCCACTGTGGATCATAAGGCCATCAATGAATTTCATAGCCTTGGCTCGCTGACCTACAGACAAGGAAATAATTGGTATATATACAACCAAAGATATCTGACATTTCAAAGATTCAAAATTTTCAGTGATTCGCAAAAGAAATAACCATGCTGCAGTACAAGTAAGGGATGACAACCGGATATCAAAATCAGGTGAACTGACCTCTATCGACGTTTGACTCGAAATTCAGTCCCTTTGGAAATAATCACTATCAGCGATCAGCTGACACGAGTTTCAAACCATTCTAGCCCCGAGCTCATCTACATCGAGCTGCTCAAAGCCGCAACATTAGGCCGCGCAGTAAATTCAGTTGAATTACCCCACTTTGAACTGTGCTATGATTAGATTCTGTAAGCCTAACAGCTCTCTCTGACAGCAGGACTCACCTCTGAGCTTGCCAGAGACGACCACCTCGCATCCCTTAGCTCCGCTCTCCATGATGAATCTGAGTACACCATAGCAAGCGCGTCGTACGGCGAGTCCTCCCAGAAGCTTATATCTCAGGGATTCGCACTGAGCGATGGCGCACAGTCCTCTGTTGTTAACCTTCTCAGCGTACAGCTGCAAATACATATAGAATAGTATAATGAACCGCAGACTAACATAATACAAGCGGGCATCACGGTGGCAACTCATACTGATCACCTCAACACAATCTATCCCAGGAGATATAACAAAACTTGACAGAGATTTTGAGCGCTTCAAAGGATTTTCACCTATTGCAATCCGTGTGGCAGGACCAGTGACCAACCACCAATACAAATGCAACATCTCGTTTTGGAAACATTCATTGACAAGGGAGGGACTGTTGAAGCTGGGACAGCGACGAGTTTGTAATGAATACTCCCTAAAGCAGAACAGCTGAGGTGTCTCACTCTTTCAGTCCGCAATTCTAAGTGTGCTGAGCCAAAAGCTCACCTCAACAGTTCCCTCAGGGAAGTTGAATCTCTTCTGTACGACAGCAGTCAGTTCACGGATTCTGCGTCCCTTCTCTCCGAGAACGCTCTGTGTTCTGGTGGCCAGAATGATGATCTCGGTTCTGGTTGGGGTCACGCGAACCTCAACACCGGAGTAACCATCCTCGGCGAGTTCTCTGGTCAGGAACTCATTAAGCTCAGCCTTGAAGACTCCATCAGCAACAAACTACAAATCAATAAACTAAAATGAAAGTCCAGCCTCTAGAAAATGCCGGGTGTGAAATAATAGGTATGGTACCTCGGGCAGGCGCACGTGCTCATTACATTTACATCTAAACGCCGAGTATGAAACTAGAATTGAAAGCTAACTCACTACAATTCCATGCGTGCAAAGCCAGATGTGCGATGAGATGTAGAAATGAGTAAATCAGTAATAATTAGCGAACTGTGATCGCAATGGCGATCATATTCACTCTGCATTTATGGGCTGTTTCCAATGAGTGGTGGATGAAATGAGTTTGATATCCATAGCCTGGTCGAATGAAATTTATTGGTTGAATATCTTCCCTAAGACTAAGCCTTGATGCATGAATGAAGCGATACGCACAACACGGTCAACGCGAAGAGACATAGGAACTCATCCTGGATTTCCCTTTTCCATGACCAGCATCCAGCTATCCAATGCATCTCAGGAGATTAATAGATAGTTCCTCTTTACATATATATCCATTTTGGGAATGGTTTCTCTATAGTAAGGTTGTGTTTTCTTTTGCAAACTTACCTTATGTTTCTTGGACACAGCGGACGCCATGTTGGCTGATTCAGGAAAGGGATCTCGAAGGGAATTCTGGGTACGATGTTCAGAAATCTATAGCCCTCAAGGGCTATAGCAAAAATCCGGAAATTATCATAATGGCTACTGCGAAGCAGCAGGAGGAAAAGAGAGTTCAGACTCTTAGGAAAATGGTGGCTTTGCCACACAACAGACACTGCTTTGACTGCGGTCAGAGAGGGCCTACATATGTGAACATGACTATAGGGGCGTATGTCTGTACTGCATGCAGTGGTATTCTGTAAGTGAACCATCGTGTTGTTGTGTTGTCCGCCATGCTCGTGTGCTGGTCTAAACTCGAGAGTCGGGACTCTACTAGAGAGTATAGTTTCACTCACTCAATACCTGGCTATTCTCACTTGAAACCGCTCATAATTTGTCAATCGTCGTAGACAGTAGGGTTTGAATGGCGTCAGTAACCGCTTAATAATGGTCTGACTCTTACGTACCTAAATGAATATTTATTTTATCATTTTTATCATGAAAATTGAAAATGAAACTGAAATGAGTTGACGCAGACTCAAGTAGTCAAGACCTTCAATCTCATAGCTTAGTTGAGCAAGATCGACTTTGAATGAATGTGTGTGACAGCTTTTTTACTTTTGTGAGTCACCCAGTACATTTCATTATAAATAGATCGCCTGCACTTGTCTATTAGCTTTAGATATTTAAAGCGTTTTAATCACTATGATTGACTATGGAGTATGGTAATGGTATGGATCTTTGGAGTTTGGACTTGGATTGACTGCGCATCCATGTGTACGAAGATAATTTTGTTTCAGACCATTATGATGAGCTCTTAAATTACTGTTCTATGCATGTTCTTCATTCAACCTGGGGTTTGGTACTTGGTGAACGTAACAATTTAGCTTTTTAGACCCTTACTAGTTGTGTAACTCAATTCAGCATTTTGACAATCACGAACTGCTCTCATTATCGTTGGACTGTTGTATAATTTATACCGTGTTTGCAGACGGGGCATTAACCCACCACATAGAGTTAAATCTATATCTATGGCCTCATTTACACAAGACGAAATAGAACTCTTACAACAACGAGGGAATGCGGTATGTATGACGGCTCTCGCTCGGGTTTTCTTCTATGCTAAGCTTACTGACAGCCTCTGGGTGCTTTGCCAATGACCATGGGTCAAACTACTCAAACAATCATTCATGCAGACTCTATTGAGTTGCTGGCTCACTGGGAATGCTATCAGGGAATGTCATATGTACTTATATTGTAGTTTTCTTGGCTCAAACTAGATGTTTCCAGTTTTCATGCTCATTAGGTGAAATTTTTTTACTGTGTACATTGTAACTGGTTTTACAGTATAACAATGAAGTTTGGCTTGGTTTACATGACACGAAAGAACCTCCTAATATCGATAACAAAGATGAGATCAAGGTAAGTTATTACATTGTGACTCATATTGCAGCTGTATGCCTGATCAATGCGCAGAGCCACTCCATTCAAAACTTGTGTAATGAAGTTTCATAAAACCAATCAGCCAATATTGTCTATCGACTGCTTAACTTTCAGTGGCAGTAATGCATTGGCAAGGAATATATAGCGGAATAGCTCAGTGGTAGAGACTGGAGCACTGGGTTTGCAACCGTGATAATGTGGCTTCGAATTCCTGTGTGGTAGACTTCCACTGTGAGTGTGAGCTCACATTAATCCTAGCTCGGAACCAAAACAAGCCTCACTATGAGGTGAAGTGTTGATGCTGACCCACCCGTGGTGCTCCATGTTGAGCCATAACTGGTTTGAAAGCAAGTCTCTAACCCGGCAGCTTCACCATAACGGCAGCTTCACCATAACGGCAGCTTCACCATAACGGCAGCTTCACCATAACTGTGAAGACATATACGAGAAAAAATGCATGGGCGAAAATGGAATTGAATGATAAGAGAAGCCAAGCGTGGCGTCTATGACTAGAGTTTGGAATTGAATGATAATAGAAGCCAAGCGTGGCGTCTATGACTAGAGTTTTGTTTCAGCTGCGAGACTACATGAGTAAAAAGTATGAGAAGAAACGTTGGTATCTGGAGCCGACCTCTGACCTGGCTGAAAAAGCCAAAAAAAGAAATAATGAGACGGCGGCCAGGCCGCAGCCCGCCTCCACTCGTCGCGGTGTCTCAATCCGACCAAACGTCCCTGGATCACTTCCTAGAATCGAGGTGAGGTGATGAGACGGCCTCCATCTCATGTACACTTTCAGTTAGATGCATATTGAGAGTATACTGTTCTATACCGATGGCATCAGTAAGATGGCATCAGTAAGCCAACGGTTCATTTTATGTCCCCCAGAGAAGGTAACTAGGCGGGGGGGGGGGCTTTATAAAACATGTAACTCGTATCTGATAGGGGCGAAGTAACAAAGTTTTACTCAAATTGAATCAAGAACCGTTGGTTTTAAGCCCAGCATACATACAGTATCCACTAAGCCACTGGTTCACTCCCCCTCCCAGTTCAGGAGGTTAACCAGGGCCATTAGTACACATCATCCCGCTAGTAATGACTACTTAGTATCCGCTCACCAAGACTCCCTGCACGCAGTGCCTGGTAACTAATTTACCACTAATCTGTATGTGAGGTGACTTGAAATGATTAGTTACCTTGTAATCATTCATTTCTGGGAAAAAGAAAAACCTGACCCATTCTTCGCATTTATTGATGGGTTTGGTGTAGCTTAGCTACTGATGCTAGAAGCTAGAAGCATTTTGATTGGCGTATGAGGGGTCATTGACTTCTAGAACTATGTAATCTTTTCCGAAACTACTGATTACTACTAAATGGCCCGGCATGTAGGCATATGTTGTAAAACAATTCACTTGATGCCCTGATGGCTCTAGGTTTTAGATAACTATGTCCTATTGGCCGGGCCTGCGCTCAAGTGGTGTAAACTTGAATGGGTCCAAGACATAGAGTTATCCTAACTTTAACTCTATGGTCCAAACTGCAGCTAATGCTTTTCTTTATCATGAACCCGGGTTCAAGGGTTGATTTCACGCTCACACACAGACAACTTTTAAACCGTAGAACCAACCCAGCGTAGCAGCGTTAGTATTGTACCAGCTGTCTTTGATAAGATAAAATACATTCTCCAAGCCCAGTTTAACCGTGGGTATGCTAGGAGCTAGGTAGTTGGTATGAACAGGTCGTTACATCGTGTAACTTTTCAAATGGATAACGACAGCTTCAATCCTGATTGGGAGAGCGCATTTGGCAAACAGGTATAGAACTTTTTGGAGTTTTTTTGTTTAGGGGATAAGCGTATGAAAATCGCATTCTTGAACCCCGATTCAAACCTGCGGCTTGTATTACGCATGTTTAAAACGTCTTAACACATGATTCACTTTTTTAATCTCATAATGCATCTTGTAAAGGCTGCATAAAAACGATCTTTGAAGAGAGAGATTTGTTAGCTACTGCAGTTCAGTAGAGAACATATCGGCTGTTGTGATGCAGGTATATATGATTTTTATAGAAACTTGGTGTGAAAGACGCAACTTTCCTGCTGGTTATCGGCCATTACCCGGTACAATGACGTTTTAGCTTGCCACCTTCATCACAGAAATATGTGTAAATCAGAGCGGTTGATTTTCTTGTCATGGTTGATAGCATTAGCTACGATCATCCTGTTTTACAATGATGACATCACTAAGCCAATAGTGTGTCTTCAGGACTGTCCATGGTTTGCCCTATAAAATTGGTACTCTACGGGTGGGTCTCCTTGATTGAACACAGCGAGTCGAATCCGATGAGAGAGAAAGCACAAAGTGTCGCACAAACTTGAAATCGAAAGCTGAATACGCCATCCACCACTTTTTGTTGTACAGCTGCATGTGTATATTTGCATTTTACTCTGGGCAACTACTCGCAGAACTGCATGTAACCTGGATAGATAAAAACAAAACAATGCGCAATAATGCAAAGAATTTCCAAGATACATTTTTCATAGAATCCGAAGAGATTATGGGAGTTTTATAACTTTCTAGCAAGCCGAACATGGCCACGACTTTTTGGGTACAGTATCAGTTAAGTCTTGCCTTTGAGTAGTTTTAACTTTAGATGCGCGGCGTTGGTCAGCCACGGTGAGAAAAGAGTTCATAAGATTGTCTTTATTTGCAGGGCTTTGCTGAGAGTAATCCAGTGTCTGTGCCATCCACTCAGCAACCATCTCTCATGACACAGCAATCTGTGACACAGGCTCAACCCGCCCAACAAAAAAGCAAGTTAATTTTTACCAGTATTTATGTGTGTTTCTCTTGTATAACGCCTTCACTGTTACGGTGAATCTGGCAGGGGAGGTACTTGTTTGTTTACCAGTTACGGCTTAGCATGGAGCACCACCAGGGGGTCAGTATCAATGCTCCACCTCCCAGTGGGACTTGTTGTTTCCACTACAGATTTCACCGATTTGCGGCGTAAAAGGCCGCCGTATAAACCAGGAGCTCCGGTTCACAACCGGAGCCCACCACATACTGGGGTGCGAACCCAGGTTGTCACGGTTGTGAGTCCAGCGCTCAAACACTAAGCTAGCCCGCTATCTGATCATCTAATGGAGTGACATAGTTGAAGTGTACACCGCCTATGCCCCATAAAGCCCAACTTTTATTGTGAATACTGAACACATGAATGGATAGGCACCGACTTCTTGTATTGCGGAAGGCCGTTGATCTTGGTCGACTCCTATCCCAACATAGATACCCCGCAACCGAACCTTCCTGTTTCCTTAACTCTAAAAGATAACACAGCACATCCCATCATCACTACGTCTGTTGCATCATAAACCGCACGTGATCAACAACGGCACCGTCTCTTATTGTAGATACGGCCTCGTCCGATCTGCTTGCAGACGTATTTGCCTCTTCTGCCCCCGCTCCCTCCGCCACCCACGCGAATATTTTTGGCGCTCCGGTTGTATCATCGCAAGCGACAGCGCCGTTTGGTCAGCCGGCGCCTCAGGCGAACGCGTTTGAGCAGCCTAACTTTGCCAATTTTGGAGGGGCACCGGTAGCACCCACTCAGCCACTTGGATCCACTAATCCTCCACTGCAGCCTAACTCACAGACATCCACAGGTAGGCAGGCAGGCAGTCTTGACAGGCTTCTGGCATCGTTTTTATTATGTGCTTTAATGAGAAGTTTTAACCCATTGACACAAATTTCATTTCAAGACATTGCCAAAGCACAAGCTTTGCCGTGTAGCACCTCTTGCCGTCACAGTGAGCTGAGAGGTGCACCTCCGCATACGGTCTTATGAAGCAACCGTAAGAGAATATAAATTATCAAAGTAAAACAGAGAACAGAATTGCACAATTTCTGCAAATATCTTTGTGGGACTCTCTTTCCCATTGTTTTTTGTGACTCTGGACTATAACTGTTCGCTTAGAACCTGGTTACAAGTTTAAGTTTCAATACGGTGAATTATATTTCAATCAAGGCTAACAAATACAATACGTAAATTGGAATTGTTTCCCTGATGGGGGGAGATAATGAATCTCCAGATGTTCCTTCGATAGCCCGGGTGGCTCTTTACCGATCCCGGCGTACCTTTTCTTCACTTGTGTAATGACCCTTACAGCGTCTGTCTCCGCGTGAATACCCACACTAACCTGCTGTCTATTTAGCCACGCCTGATGACCCCACCATCGCTGACCCCATTGGGGATGCTAATGGGGCCTCATTTGGTGTCCCTTTCGGAAGCTCCTTTGGGGAACCCCTTGGGGCGTCCTTTGGTGAATCCCTGGGGGATTCCCTCGGGGCGTCCTATGGGGACCCCCTTGGAAACCCCGCCGGGGCTCCCATTGTTGACCTTGTCAGCGATAAGGTCGCCGATGTAACACTGGATACAGGTATTATTATGTGTAGGCAGTGCTCTCCTCAGATTCTACCCCATGTTTGATTGATTTTTCTCTCTCGCACGCCACATTCGGTTCGATTCACGAGAGTACGCGCGTGCGTCATCACCCAGAGTTTCCATGATTTCCCCCTCACATACACACTCACAGAGAGAAAGATTGCTGATCTCTTCCTCGCGGTTGCCCGCGTTTGTCTTTTCGCTCAGCCATGTCTTGTTCCCTGGAGGGTTGTCTGCACTTGTGATATGAATATATGTGTCGGTTATTCTCAGTCATCGGTTCCGAGTGCCTTGGTTTCGCACTGACGTCATGGATAATGAAAAATATTGCTAGGAGTAGTGTTTTCTTCGGTCAACGAGCACTCAGCTCAGACTAAACGATGACAGCACAAGACAAATCGCTGCAACTAAATTTTAAGCTGTCTACTGTTTCTGCAACTAAGACGGCCGTAACGGATCCACTGTGTTGTAAAGGTTCAATCTAACTATCCCCAACGTAATACCTAATAAATGCCATGGAATTGTACTATTGTGGGGTTTTTTCAACCTCTGGTACTGAAATAAATCAACTACAGTGTGACTTTCACCCGGAGTCACTGAGAACCGCCGAGCGGCAAACCTCCAGTTCATATATTCATATCAATGTGTTCACTCGTATGCCTGGGTATCCGGAGTTGTTGGCTTATTGTCTGTCTCACCGTGATTGTAGCCAGCTCAGCCTCGCCGTGGTCTCTCTCCGGCGCTGGCACCACCGCCTCGGCAGCATCAGCGGCGCCACTGGGTGGCGATCGTTATGCCTCGCTATCCGGGCTCTTCGCTGATGGCGATGTGGCCATTTCGGAGCCGGCAGCCGCGCCATCCGCGCCATCTGCGAGTGTAAACTGGAACACTGTCAACTGGGGAGGCAGCACGAACTCTGGTAGGTTTCTCTGGCCGTGCCGCCACCCACGCGGTGGATTGCGTGACATCATTCGTTCCAAAGGATAATATTACCCGATATCATAGGAGTAGGATTTTTCCACTCAAAATATTTTAAGTGTCTGATAGGTCAACAAAGTGAAATTTGTAATGGCTGACAAAGAATGGGAATCAGAAGCGACAACAGTAGTCAGTGACTAGTAGTCAGTGACTAGTAGTTCGATGGATCTCGCGGATCAATATGAGATCGTTTACAGCTGGTACCCAATAGCCGTGAATCATTTTCTTTTACATGGACAACATCACTAAGCGATAGGCTTGTTTCCAGGTTGGTTCTCGGTGTGCCCCATAGAGAAGGTTAATTCTATCGCACAAATCGCTTGTGGCACTGTTTTCTCAGATTGGAATCTACGTGGCGAACGGGCTTCTGTGTAATCATGACCTATTTGTACTCTCTCGAACACCTTCAGATTTCATATGTGCTCTGTATGTGGTGGGCGGTGTTTTATAACTCTGTGTCTGAGCGAAGACATTGGGGCAGCAAGATTGGTCAGTGTCTAGAGCAACTGAATCAAGCTTGAAAGCTTCGCAGCCTGATAATGCCGGCCTTGTGGTGTGCGCGTGAGCTTCTCTGATTTTCCTGCCGTTCATCTCATATGAGGTCCACCATGGGTCATAAAGTAATAAAAAATAAATAAAAGCAAATTGAATACCTGAATTGAGATGCCAATTTCACATTAGATTAGCGAGATAACTCATTGGCTTAAAGGTTGGATGACGAGGCAAATGTTTTTTGACTTATCAGAATCAGTGTGTCTCAAAACCTATCTGAGTCCAATAGAAGTTC
>Ga0224511_10004514_pt1 | contig 10564 bp, 4 predicted proteins | sample SF_May12_sed_USG_2_FD_169988 | JGI IMG/M metagenome (GOLD analysis project Ga0224511, IMG submission 169988) | Sediment microbial communities from San Francisco Bay, California, United States - SF_May12_sed_USGS_8_1 | ecosystem: Environmental > Aquatic > Marine > Sediment | place: USA... | reverse complement strand
ACCCACTGAAATAGATCAATACAAATAGCGGTAGCCGGAAAATAATAATGACTTACGTATGTTTACCAAAGTTAAATTGTACAACAAGACTAAAATTGATTTCTTTATCTCAATTGTACTCTATACATGTGTATGGAATGTTTAACAATCGTTATGTTATGAAAAACAATAAAAAAAAATTTAAAATAATGTGTCAAGTACAAATGATTCATATATTGTTACGTTTAAAAGATATCATAGGCTATTTTTAACACAAATGTTTTAATCGATATCTAAAATAAAACTAATTTTAATCGTAAGTAACACTTTGTGGGGACTTTATGTTGCCAAAAGTAACAACTGAACTAAATATCACAGTGTTACGGGAAACAACACAATTGTGGAAGATGGCCTTTCTTGTAAAATAATACAAAATGGATTTTATTTATATGACATGTTTATATTTTCCCATGGTTTCAGTACACTTGTTGAATATTTATGGTAGTCTGGAAATATACACCAATATTAATGTCGCCTTTCGAAAGGCGGTCTTGCCTATAAAACATTCAATTAAAATGACAGTATCCAGACAAAACTAGTGCATCCAATTAATATCACACCTATTTGAGAGACAAATTGTGCTTTATTTTGTTACAAGTAGAAATAGTCTGCATATAAATTGTCGTCTATGGCAGCTACTCAAAATACTACTTCACATCGATTTTCAGCATACATGTTGCTACATGCCGTTGTCATATGGGCGTTTAGACATGCTTATTTACGCTAGTGTTCATTTTCAACGATTTTTGAAGTTACTGTATACATCAAAATGCTGTACGATTTTTGTACAAAGATTTAGGTTCTACTCAGTGTGGAATTGAATCCGTTTGTCTCAGCATAGGGAGCTAAATGGGCAAATTACCTTTAATGAATGTGTTCGTTTGTATGTTGTTCTGTTTTGTTTGACGACGTTTCTCTTTTATTACAAAGCATCGCGGTGGTCAACTTATATACTTAAACACTTTCTAAAAAAGGAGGCCGATGAAGACGTACCGACTGAAAATGTTTATTTAAACAAACATTAGTATAGCGGGCAATACAGAAGTCCCCTACCGGTCCCTCTAAAAATTCTTTAATTATCGTACGCTTCTGTTGATTACTATTTAAAATTAAGTTCGACAATTCCTAATTAGCATCTCAAAATGAAAAATACATAAGTTTGCAATAACACAAATTAAATGTATAAATTATATATTTAACTAAAACTTTTTAACAACAGAGTTTTTAAAAATACTGTTACACTAATGATGAAGTCTGTATTTGTATAATTGCTGCTTAATGACACACCACGTTTTATGCACCTAATTTTGATAATTTCAAATACATGGCAGTTTAACTCAACAAACATTGGCCTGTACCCGAACAGAATCGCCCGGTACCCAGACGGGCATCGGCCAATTTGTCACTGTCTTTCAATACACAAAGTACTTAAAATGTTTATTTAAACATAACCTTACAACGTGAAAGACGAAAATGCTTTTTAAAACCATGATCATGTTTTTATTTTTTAAATGATCATTTTCTCCTTACTTTTTGTCATATAGCACAACCACTTTTTAGGTTTAATTGGCCTTACATTAACGTTTATAAGTGGGATATTGGAAATCAAAGCATACAGCATATAAATTATGAAACAATTATAAACAATTTTCACCATCTAGAATAATTTCAAGTCACCTACTTTTTCAGTCTATGCAATTGCGGTGATTTATCCATTTTAATTTCATTTAAATATTCCACTGCACATTATAAATACGATATCATAGTTTATCACAAAAGCGAATCAGTTACTTCACGCATGCATAAATGACCTTATGTATTGCTTTATGGGCAACCAATAGAAATGTAGGTTATGTTCTATGTTAGAACATCATAGAAATTCTTAATAGCTTAGAGGAGGCTCGCTCACTTCGTTCGCTCCGCCTCTCTTAACCATTAAGCATTTCTAAGCCATGTTCTAATGTCCATATAGGATATGTTGCATATTCAATTGCCAAATCAGTAGATAATAATAGAGAATAAATCGTATCGTAGTATTTGCATTAACCTCCTGCAGACTGCTTGAGCAACTCGTTGACAAAAATGAAATAAACCAAACTTGGTATACCGGTACCTTTTTTTTAACTTCGCTAGCCTTGAGAAACAGTAATGGTACAAATAATACTACTATAAGAGAATAATTTCTTTTTTGACAGGTCATTTTTGTAGAGCCCAACCTTTATTGCCTAAACGAATATGGTCCATTTTCTGCGTAATTCAACACACACTTTAAGTTGTTAATGTTCTTTTTATCAAGATTTCGAGTCGTTATTGTAAGATACATCTGCGATATGTGGATGAGATATAGGGGTAATAAATTTGGTTACTGCACTGTATTATTTATTAAAGTATGTATAGACGATACTTTTGCACATGTTGCCTTTGATGAATATTTACAAGAAATTACATTTAAACAAATCCTAAAACAAATGGCAAGTGTAGATTATCCATAATGATTCCCTCCATGTGATGCCATACAATTGTTAAAACGTAGTAAATATTGAAACACGTATTTATTATGTAAATCCTAAGACGAAACTCCTTTTTTGAAAAGCATAGTTAAGTTACAGTGTGAAATGCGTATCAGATATGAATGAATTTTTACATTTCTGGCAGATATGTGTTGATGGTTTCATTATTAGAAGACATTGGCACTGTTGAGACCGAATGGATTTGAATGTTAAAGAAACAGATTTTTTGTATGACAGATTGACATCTTCATTACACAATTGATAAGTGTTAGCTTTGTCCTTGTCAGAGAGAAGGAGAGTGTAATGTTTTGTTTAAGGTTAGAAAGTCTCCCTGGCACTGGAACCACATTTTTGTTTAGAGTAATCTATCAAGACCTGTTTGATGTCACAGACATCACCAATGGAAGGTACATGCTTGGGTTGTCTGTTTTTGTTTCCATACGTGTACCCGTGACTGTAGACCATTATACTTCATGTCTTTTGCAATCGTGCCAACAGTCCTTCTTCCCATTTCATGTACATATGTGAATGTGCACAAACACGGCCCATCACTCAGACACTCACTCTACCTCTTCTTTTTTCTTTCTTTAGCGTTGTGCCCATTCCCTTCTGTTAGCTTAGATTCATTGGTTTTATGCAATAGTCGCACTTTGACAAATATATTTAATTTAAAAGTCTTTTGGCGTTTCCAAACATGAGGACCGATATTCAGTCAACTGGTGTGAATCACTAGCGGATCCAGCGGGAGGTGGGGGCCTACGATTTTTTATGCCCTAAACGCTTTTTTTTCTTCGCTCGGATTTTATTATAAGCATAAATTCGATAGAAATATGGCCACAACACGCTAAAAATGACTTTTTACTTCAACCTTCTACAGTTTCAATGATTTTCTATACCCCCCTCCCCCGTTGACAAAGTCCACGCCGCCCTTATGGTTAAATCCTGGAACCGCCACTGTGAATCAATCTCTTATAGCAAGTTGTACCGTACAGTTTACACTTACAAACGTGTTTGTCATTAGAATTCGATGAATTTCCAACAGGTCGAATGTTTTCAACAGATTGTGGAACATTGGGACATGAATCATCACCGTCGCTAGCAATTTTACTGCCAATCAGAGGTATTATATAATATTTTTGTATCAGACTAATCACTTTCATTGTTAGCAAAATATTATGTTCACTTCTTATTTTGTAACATTTTAAGTCCTTTGCCAATCAAATTCGTTGTTACATACTGCGTTTTGCGTAGACGAGTTTTTAGTACGGACAGGTAGGTATATTTAATGTTAGTGACCACCTGATATTCATGACGAGCACCAGAAGGGGCCAAGACTCTCCCACCCTTCGCCTGCAATGGAAAACATGTCGTCGCAGTTACGAACTTGTTTATGAAGAAAATATCCGGACACCAGTGTTCCACCATTGATTTTTGCCAATTGTTATCTGCGTCCTCTAATGACCCAAACTCACCGGTTTCCGTAGAGACACTTCCAGATGTCGCGTAAACCGTCGAAACCAGTTCCTTCCCCGAAATGTTGACCTTATACAATGTAACGCGGTCATCAAACTCGATAATGTTTTCACATCGCTCAACATTTCAATACGTGACAAAGGATAACCAATGTTACATATATCAAGGGCGAAGTCGACTAACGAAGTCGACTAACTTCTGCTCTTCAGCCACTGTAAGAATTGGTTTTCGTCATATTGGCGTCGGTACTAAAGGGACTTACCCGGTCAGCTTATCCAAGAGTGTGGTTTTAAGCACCATATTGTATGCTCGACACGCCGCCGACCTACTTATGGCCCCAATTCGACCACCGTTGATGGATGCTACCATGGCATCAGGCGAATAGATAACTTGCGTTTTACAAGTATGCTGTGTTGTCGTAGATTTGTTTAACATTATAAAAGATGTGAAGCGAAATTTATTAAATAACAAAGATGTGCATAACAGTTTAAACATTATTATTGATTCTTAATTAGGGTCGATATTAGCATACATGACACAATTCTGATGGGTAATTTTAACCAACCCCCTCGAAACAAATACAACTCTCTTGTACATGAGTATAACGTATAAACGTAAATAAATCGTATGTTTGTTAAATAAAACATTTTTAATACTTACAAAACATACATACTCCGTGACGCGCCGCAAATTACCACTCACTTTAATTGATATCGTATCGGTAGCGTCGAATTAAAATCGGCTCAGCTAGATGCATAAACTTTTCGACTTGATATTTAAACGCACATTTACAACTCGTAAAGTTATGCATTATTGATATTTGGCCGAAATAATAGAAAGATCAAAATTCGCTATCCGTCGAAATTACCAGCCTCAACTCTGTTAAATGCAAACACAATAATAATACTTACCTCTACAAATCAGTTCCAGTCGATATTCGCAATCGGATGCGAATGTATAGTCAGTAAAAAGGCATCGCCTATTGACACCGAAACACACTACCAGAAAATGACGTATTAAAAATAAAAAGATATTGACACTTAACAACGAAAATGCTTTTTACTACCGAAATATGAATGTACAACTTGATTGCGTGCCCTTGAAATGCAAACTTAGTGATTTTTAAAGCATAAAACACGTGTTTCTTTACGGATGTCCACCCTGTAATTGGTGATCAATCGCCAACTTTGGTCTCGTGTCAGGTCACATGTTATTCAATCAGAAAAGATCCCTCACAAAATTGTTTTTATTATATTTTATTTTCATAGTCGTTTGAATTTTATTTGAAAAATAATGCCGTCGCTTAGACGAAGAGTCTATCAATTTTGTGATACTGCAATATCATTTTCATAAGAAGCGTATAACTTAAAACGACTTGTTTTTCTTTTTGGCTTCAGTATATAGCTTAAGTTTAGCATCATGGAACGATCAATACAGTAATTATTTGACCGTTGGCGTTCAAAGTTCGTAATTATTTTGGCCTTATGGACTCTAACCAGACGAATGGTATCGAAAGAAAACAGCAAACCAATATAATGATTAATGATGCAAAGGATTGTATTACAAAATAAAATATTTTCTAGACTAATAATGTTGGCAAATAAGTTAACTGCACATGTGTTCGTATCGTTATTTCTGACCAAAACCCTTTACGTCATTCTAAACGTTTACTCTGGACATTGATAAGCCATTGATTGCATAACATATTCAACAACAATACCAGTAAGTTTCTTTTTATTTCCATTTAACTCTGTCACAAACGTCTTGACGTCGTAAATTGTAAATGGGGTGTGTATCTTCTCACGCCAGTAGCTACACGGCTATCTCGGTAATGGCTCTACAAATAGTGAAGTTATTTTGGGAAGCATTATAATGTCATCATGTTCTACTTTGAAACCCCGAGGATAGCTATAGGTGATATGCATATGTAACAGTACATAAATTTATGTGAGCAAAAAAGTCAATTATTACAAATCAAAATTAAAAAGGAACAAATATACTACTAAACCTGTAGTCGATAAAAAATGGAGTGAATCTCAAACTTAAGTTGAAAGGTGCATTTAGATATATTGATTCAGATCGTTCCCTGTGAACGGTTTTGTTACAGTGCCTTTCTAACCATAACATAATTTAAAATACAAGGCTGTAGTACATGCATTCTAATAAAAACAACATTTTCAACGTAAATAATCTAATGTGTATGCATCATGTACTAGGATTTATTTAATAAGTAGAAAGCTATGCTTAAAATAACAACAGACAACCCATATTTGGGACAAGCATGAATAGAGATAAATCACGTTAAATGTTGATTTGGTTAAGTGTGCCCGTAGATTAATTGCATTTAGTATGCTGTAAGTACTTCATATTATTATATGTGGCCATAAGAGAGATAAGAACATATTTTAGAATAACATTATCTAGACAACTTTGGCTCCAATTTAGCAACTTTTTTAACTTATTTGAGTGACATTTTGTACTTTCAATTGTCGTAAAGATTTAAAGTCTGAATATCAATCGTTGGATCTTTTCTCATCAATTATTGAGACTCAAAACAACCTGCTAATTTTAAATCTAATTTCAGCATGAATGATTCTACATCCTGTAACTGCATTAGTTGACATCAAAAAGGACAGAATACCCCGGGTGTAATTCCCTTATTACTGAACAAGGTTTGAAAGAAGAATAGCCGCATGGATCTTGATAAACATGTGATGGGCGCTAAACGTAGCATCATTCGGTATCAGTTGTATTTTGTAACGGTGCAGTTCGCATACAAGTCTGTCTTTAAGTTTACACAGCACTTATCCTATTGGTGTCAATCTGTTTGTTTTTGTTTGCTTGATCGTTCGTTTGTTTGTTTGTTTGTTTTTGTTTGCTTGATCGTTTGTTTGTTTTTGTTTGCTTGATAGTTCGTTCGTTTGTTTGTTTGTTTTGTTTGCATGATCGTTTGTTTGTTTGTTTGTTTGTTTGTTTGTTTGTTTGTTTGTTTGTTTGTTTGTTTGTTTGTTTGTTTGTTTGTTTGTTTGTTTAATTGATTGCTTGCTTAATAAATTTTTATCGTAAGTCGTCCAGTAGTTTATAGCCAACAGATGCATATACCGTTGCTGTAGATATTTACCTTAAAATGGAGCATTAGAAGCTTACTTTTTTAATTCATCATATATGAAGATAGAGCATTAATACTGTACTTAAAAGTTGCGAAAAGGTAGCAGTTTTCAACGACTTCAATGAAAAGAGAATAAAGTTCTTGTAATGTAATTGCCTCGACGTTCTGCAGACGGCGTAAGCAACTGGTTAACAGAAATGAAGAAAAAATAGCAATGTTTCGTAGACACTTTATTAACCTTGGCTAGCCTTTGGGGAAGGCTGGTGTCAATTCTGTAGCCCGCTGTTTACGTTTTGACAAATCAGAGCCAAACGTGCAGGATAAACAAGAGGCTAACTGATTTTCATTGAAACATTGTTCAGCTTACTGTTACCTCAAACAAAATTGTTTGTGAGTTCATGCACATACTTATGCGTGTAATTGGCCATGGCGAGTAATTTTTATAACCCGTTGTTTTACGTTTTGGCGAATCTTGTAGACCTTAAAGGCTCTAATGGTATGACAATCAACATTTTTGTACTAATATCATATCATAATCTTAATACCTACACTGAAAAACATTTCCTAAAACATAAGTATTTACGTATGGACAAGGGTCAGTAAAATTTGTATTAGTTTATTAGCGCTCAAAATATAACAACAAAATTTGTTTACAACTACCAACAATAATATTCAATCGATTGTTTATGCATTCGCCGCATTGACTCGGTAGTAAGCAAATGGCGGTGACGAGTCTTCACGAATTATAATCGGTAAAAAACGATGCTGCTTGGTCAGTCAGAATGTATACAGAGCAGCAGTTGAAACAAATCGTTCTATGTAAACGTATGTGTGTTACATTGAAACTATATTTCGAGAACGTCTTTGAAAATGGTTGGTTTGTATAAATATGTATTTATATCTGTAAAATATTAGGCTAATTAAGACAGATTTAGCGACTTTAACGTTCAGAATACAAAAAATGAAAATGTCTGAAACAAAGTTTAGCTTACTGTTACCTTAACACAAAAATGTTCATGGGTTTGTTTGGTTGACTTTACGTCATTTGCACAGTGATCATCGTGGCGGCAATTAACCAACTGGCATACTGCCTGTGAGTAACTATTAACAGACTGACCAGTACTAAATGCACATCCTCATTTGAGTTACTGGCAACTGTCCTACGCGGATCAGAGGTTGGGTGGAGGAATTAAGTTAAATAGTTAAATAGCAGATATGTTTTAATGAAGAATGAACAGACGGTTGTATTACATATTATGACTTCCGTAGCACTTGAAACATTTTTGAAAGCTTTCCTATTGTTTTGGCTACTATAGCATAAACTTATATTAATATACGCAGGATATAAAAAAAAATATTTACAATTTGGTAGTATACAATAAAATCACTAATTTCCCTTTTTTTTGAGAAAAAAGCAACCTGCTGTACTTAGTTGTCCTCAATATTAATAGGTGATAATTATCTTAAGGTTATCAGTTAAATCATGCTTAAAAAAAGTCGGTTTACGTGGAAAAAACATAATCAAGAAAGGCTATTTTGGGGTGTAACCAATCGCGTTGCGTCTATTTATAGTTCATATAACAAACAGCATTATCTAGAGGTCCTCTACCAAAGTTTTTCAAATTATGCCCCTCGGGGTCAAAATAGACCCCGTCCCGGGGGTCACAATTTTACATTGAATTATAAATCTTCTTGTAAAAATCTACTAGAGCCTTGATTTTTGGTGTACAACATTAGTTGTCCTCTGTCAATGGCTCCACTGTGACATTTGACCTTTTCCTCAGGTAAGCGACCCAGGGCCCTTTGGGCTCTCTTGTTGTTATATATCTTTCATTAAAAGCAGCTTTATTTGAACTGTGGAATTTAAAAAAGCGTTTAAATAAATAAAGTTACGATGACTTTGACAGATCGTTCAAGCAATCTCATTTGACATTATTGCAATAAATAAAATTGCAATTCAACATTGATAAAACGATACTCTGACGATACGTCTTATACCACAACATAGTCTGGAACCCAATGTTGTGCAACTCAATTGCCATTAGAACGATATTCTTTACATGGTTTTCCAATTTCTAAACTCAACTGAAAGTTTTTATTACTAACTTACATACAAATGACTGTTGATTGTGCCCATTTTGTTTTGAGGTACATTTTGAATGCACTTAGACATTTGATATTTTTCAGAGGAATGCGAAACTGAAGAATAAAAAGTTAATTGTTCTTAAGCAAAACAATGGTAACAGTTTATGTTGTTTTATGTTCTCCAATTGTTTTAACTATAAAACAAAATCATGGCAAAATACAATGTGTTATAAACCCTGCTGTAATAGACTGTTGAAGTAGTCATAATTTCACGGCATACGATGCAGATCTTAAACAGGTGTTTTATTCATACAAACGCTTTCAAAAACATGCCAAAATTAATGATGTAGAACGAATTTACGTTTTCACAGTATGGTGTTTTCCCGCTTGATGGGAACCTAATTAACAGAACATGTTTAACCCCAAAGACTTATTGTTAACTGTTTAAACTTAACAATGACTTTCTTTGCGCACAGCAGGCCAATTAACGTCTTTACAACTGATGTGAAGAATCAGATGCGATCACAGATTAGTCGAAATTCTATGTATCTATGCAGGGAGTTGGTGTTTACTTATAAGTCGGTAGTCAACAAATCAAAATATCTTAGAAAAGGCACTACTGAGTAATATATATATAGCGGTTATCTTTTAATTAGCAAAGTGCAAAGACTTAAACCATAACATAGGCTTATCTACATTGTTTACAACATTTTCTCTTTGAAAATCACTTAAATTGATTTAAGTAGTTTTCATGAGTATACATTAGTATTTGTATTTGATTTCCGCGCAAATCATCTGATGCCTCATGTAGATGTAAGTGGCTTGGCGTCAGAATTTTCGCGTAACTCAATGACTCATAGAAATAATGTAATAGTGTTTTAATAAACATGATACAAAAGGATACATTGAGCAAAATAACAATGCAAGAAAAGAAATAAGGAACAACGACAAGGCTTCAAACCTTCGAACGTCGGTCAAAGGAGAACTAATTCACGGTAACGCTGCGTTTATAGAAAAGGTGTTAGAAGGTTTATCTTGCGGCGGCATAGAGGTGACATGGAGAAATATTTAAAATACCGCTACTTTTACGTGGCCACGCAGTAGCTATTACGTGCGCACGCAATAACGTTTACGTAGCCACGTAATAGCTTTACTTGCGCACGCAGTAAATGTATTATGTCACCTCTATGCCGCCGTAGTATCTACATTAACGTATACAATATCCGTTCCACACCTTAATGCCTAAAAAGGTTTTCGATAAATTAATTGTCAACAACAGTCAATGTTTGTTTTACACGACTATTCATATTTTTGTTTTCTTGAATATTTATATCTTTGTCTTCAATCA
>Ga0224511_10004513_pt1 | contig 10565 bp, 6 predicted proteins | sample SF_May12_sed_USG_2_FD_169988 | JGI IMG/M metagenome (GOLD analysis project Ga0224511, IMG submission 169988) | Sediment microbial communities from San Francisco Bay, California, United States - SF_May12_sed_USGS_8_1 | ecosystem: Environmental > Aquatic > Marine > Sediment | place: USA... | reverse complement strand
CGGTGGGATTCAGGTTGGCTTCACCCCGGATGCCGCATTGTTGTCTATACCTGTTGTATTTAGAGTTTAGTCTGAGCATCTCTCTACCCTTATACAGACTGACTGTCTCAGTGATTCTTATTGTACAGACATAGAACCACCTTCTCTATTGGGTACGCCACTGTAAGCAGTCAAATACACTTAAAGGGGTTAGGACACGGTCGACGGTCAACACTTCTTTGAAGTTGTGCTCCCCATGCTTAAAGGGCGGCATCTCCGCATTCATTGCAGCGATAGCAAGTGGGCTCTTTCCACAAACCGAATATCGATCACTCGAATAACTACGGCCCAAATGGCCCAAATAGAAATAAAATGGGATCTTAGTACTAAAACTTAGTGACCTAGTGATCTTCAACCCATATAACATCAAGTAGAACTTAAATTTGAACGTAAGATTGGAGAAAACTTAAGTTGTAAGAAGTGCTTTGCCGGTCTTCCCTAGCCCTAAATAGGCCATTGCATTCGGCCCTTTATAATTGCACAATAATGGCACTAACGCTCGTTGACAGAGGTGAAAAGCTGCGCTCTGAAACCCTATTTCTATATTTTTGTTGCACGGTTTCTCTATTCAGACTTGTGTAACTACAAGTCTAGTATACACATGCAAACGCATTGTCAAACATCGGCGCGTAAGCTGAGAAATCAATGCAGACACCAACAGCTCTGTGTTAATTTCCTATCTCGAGGCTGATTCTGGTGCATCGACAGTCTGAAAAGTACGTCATCAAGGGCTCTAAGTGTGCGCATCGGATAGGGCTGTATCTAAGCTTCCAGTTGAACTGGGTATTAGGCCCATTTGTTCATGGTAGGCTTCAGAATCTACAAACAAGTGAAGTCACTTTCGGCCATGTCATAACCGCTTTAATAGGCCAATATCGGCACCAGCCCTAAATGCTGTTCAGAGACTTTGTTTTATTTCACAGGCGTTATCCGGGGCCTATAAGAAGATTCTCGCATTGGAGTTGAAGCTTAATTCTCTTCCCACACCCACTACCTCAGGTGAGTGAGTGAATCACCAGCCGCAGGCGGAGGTGGTCTACGAGTTCAGGTTTTCTCTCCGTATCAGTCAGATTGAGCCCTTCAAGTGGGCAGAAGGAAGACCATCACTCCATGCTGGGGTTCTCAACTCTGGGGGCAGAATTATCATGAGACTATCACCCGATTTGTTTGTAGTCTGGGTAAAATGTTCTGAAGCCTTGTAGGAAGACGATTGAGCAACAGCACCAAATTGGTGTTCAATGTGACCCTGTGTGCTCTGGCTGGTTAGAGATACTGTAATCACCCATCAGTCACCCCCCTGGGCCCGCTCCTCCCACTCACTTTGAACCTCTCCATCCACCGTGCAGTCTGTCCCCCTGTATAGATTGTGTTATGTCATATTTACTTTAACAGAGGAAAAGACTACGTCACCACCAGCGAGCTCTCAATCTCCCGGGCAGTTAGATAAGGAGCCTTCTTCCTTGCCTTCACCAGTACAGCAGGGAGATGGTGAACCCGGTCCCGCTGTTACAGCGTCTGAGGAAGTCACAGAAGCGGCGGTTCCCTCCGCAGCAACAATGACGGCCATGCTGACTCAGTCCTCGGAGATGAGCCCGATGACTGCACAGCTTCTAGGTAATAGCTTCTAGGCACCCCGAGGAGCAGAGGGGGGAGGGAACTAAGGGGAGAGGACAGACGGAGGGGAAGGGAGGGAGGGCTTGGAAATAGTAGTTAAGTGTTGTCTCTGCTCGTCTCATCTTGTAGAAGGTATCCGTGTTGTGACTGTTAGGTTCAGACACCATTCAGTAATGTTCACCAAGTCACCAGATAGAATCTAGCTGTAAATCTCTTCGAGGAAAGGAAGACCGAAGGTTCTCTTTCATTGGCAGTGCTGATATCCCGATATCCGAATCGTAACACCCAGACAAGCTAACACGTCACATGAACTGAGCAGTTTCATTACAATGGCTCTTCATCTGATGCTAGTGAGAATACCATAGGATGTTTAGGCATTCACCCATCCTCGCTCACTTCACTGTCTTTCATTATAGGTTTGGTAGTGTGTTTCCTCCACGTGCACCCATTCGGTGCGTCGGTGGATTACATCTGGTCTTACCTGCAGAGAGGAGGTCTGGAGACGCGATCCAGCGCCATCGAGACCCTCCTAGAGTCATACCCAAACATGTTTACCAGGAAGATGTGCGGAGTTGGGGTTAACTTTGAGAAAAGGTGGCTGTTTACGGGATTTCCAGAACAGAAATGATACTGCCCGTTACCTTCGTGAGCTGTGTAGATATTCCGGGTGTGTAGTCTATGGACGGTTTTTCTTTGACATATTTTATGTTTAGTGTGGGTCTTGCAGTTTCTTTGTACAGTAGGATGACAAACTTTTTATCTAAGGATGGGCCTCATTACGTAATGCAAAATATTCTTCAGTACCCCATATATATGGACAGCGGGTACCCCAGGTGTATGGACAGTGGGTACTCCAGGTGTATGGACAGCGGGTACCCCAGGTGTATGGACAGTGGGTACTCCAGGTGTATGGACAGTGAGTACCCCAGGTGTATGGACAGTGGGTACTCCAGGTGTATGGACAGCGGGTACCCCAGGTGTATGGACAGTGGGGTACATCCGGTGTATGGGCCGTGGGTTAATGTGAAGTCATTTATTGTTGTCAGTCATTCATTGTATTTAAAATAAATAAAAACTCTTGTATATTCAGCATAACGGGATATAATGTTTAATTATGTACAGCAATGTCATTATAATAGTTAAAAAGTTGTCAATAAAATTGTCATCTTTCTAACCCAAAATATGTCCGTTCATTGGTCGTAAATCTGTCTTCAGAGACCTTCACGTTTATAATACTGAAATACAGCAACAACAGTGAGACTTAATAAGGTATAAAATGCCACAGTGACACAAAAGGGCTTCATCTATAAAGCCCTGGATGTTCAGATCCAATACTTCTCCGGATAGTAGGAGTATAACAACGCTAAATGATAGATCGGATTCTTACACATAGATCTGATTGGATGCCCAGATCTTAACGCAAATATGATTGGATGACCTGATCATACTGGCCTCTGATTGGGTGCCTGATGGTTCTTCATTAATTTAATAGATCTTTCTAGTCAAATCTGATTGCACACGGTTTCCCTTCCAGACAGCGTATGGATGCGCAAAGTCCCACAGAATACTAAATTTGGCAACAAACAAGAGCACATGGCATCCCTGCTGAACTGATTGGAATGACAAACAGGAGCGCATGGCATCCCTGCTGAACTGATTGGAATGATGGAGAGAATATTCGCTAAATCAGCCGAATCTAGGTTCAAAAGTCCTTAAACTGTTCGAGGTCAGCCTGGGAGGCCATTTTGGTTGCACGGAACCATTCATTGCTGTCGCCGTAATCATCAAAGTTTCCCGTGTCGAGCTCTCCAGAGACAACAGGAATAATGGGAGGCTACAATAGAAAATGATGTATGAACAATGAGCCTTTAGTAACGGTGAGCGGAGACCCAAAGGGAATATAAACATGGCAATTGCTGCACGCATCATCCCAATCTGAGTCAAAATGAAACTGAGTCAGATTTATCCGTAACTCCCACACCTTGTTACTGATAAACTTCTTGTTTCATTCTGCCATTGTGTACAGTTTCACCGTGCCCTTTACGGGATGGAGGTAGGATAGTTAACCGGCGATGGGGTAAAGGTTACCTTGAGTTTTTGGTAGAATACATCATTCCAGTTGATATCTTTGAACCATCTGTGCTGTTTTACGTCATTAGCACCATTCTTCATGTTACCTAGTCTCCTTGTTCGGTCCATTACCAATAGCTTCTTTATCAAATCTCTACAAAAAGTGAACTAAATCTGTCAGGGCCGCCGAGCAGACGGGTTAATTAAAACTGTAATGGCTGCCAAGCAGCCGGGTTAATTAACACTGTAATGGCTGACAAGCAGGCGGATTATTAAAGCTGTCATGGCCACCAAGCAGACGGGTTAACTAAAACTGTCATGGCCGCCAAGCAGCCGGGTTAATTAACACTGTAATGGCTGCCAAGCAGACGGATTATTAAAGCTGTCATGGCCACCAAGCAGACGGGTTAACTAAAACTGTCATGGCCGCCAAGCAGCCAGGTTAATTAACACTGTAATGGCTGACAAGCAGGCGGGTTATTAAAGCTGTCATAGGCACCAAGTGAACAAATCATCTATAACTGTCATGGCCGCCACACAGACAAGTTACCTCAAACTATCATGTCCACTAAGTTATCTTAAACTGGCATGGCATCCATGCAGACAAGTTATCTAACAGTCATGGCTATCACCAACCAGTGACCGCAATAACGGAGCGATATCATTACAGAGGGTCCTCTGACAGCACTATGAGACGGGGAGAGGGTGAGATCCTAGCTTCGGACTTTCCGCTTATCATTGTGAAGAGGCCTGTAGCTTAGGATGGTAAGGTGATTGATGATGTGGAAATGTACTTCTAATTGAGTTTGAGTAGTGCATTCAGTGGTATCTATCTGTGTCTTACATGTGCCAGCAGTTTATGGCCGAGTCTATGAATTAATTATCAGCATGTAAACCTGTTTAGGAGTTAATATACATGTTAATGATAGTAACTCTGTGTATCTCATTCCCAGGAAACAGAATCCAAAAATCAGCCACATTCATTCCTGTCTGTGGAATAATCGACTCAACATATTTGTTCGTATACACATCTTGACCCATTTACCGACCCCAGGGGGCGCTGATGGCGCGGTTCGATTGAATCTTGGTTCTATTTTCAATGACAATGTGGTTTTCCACATATTTTTCAACAAAATTAATTTAAATCACGTCCTGTAAAAGCAACCTCAACAACAGTGCGCGCATCTGTTAGACTGAGACTCGGCCAAATGGCGATTACCTGTTGGTCAACTTCAGATAAAAAATTAGCAATAGCACCATGAAATAATAAATGGTGTCGCCATTTCCATCACTTGATCAGGGATTTTAGAGGGAAATACCTGACTAGAGTGTTGTACACATGCCCTACTTGTATATCTATTCCCAGCAGGATATATTACTGGGAGCCGATTTATTATCAAGTAGTTGATGTCACCACTGTGATTTACTCAGTACAGCGTGTAGGTGTACTATCTAACTACTAACTAACTGACATCAACGAGATGAGTGCGCAGCGGGGCTAATAATATCCACCCACTACACTGTATGTACTATACTGGGCTGGTCTCAAGTACCTGGCAAGTATTCGTATGCAACTTGCCAAAGCAGTGCATTGCATAAAATGGTTAGCGGTATACACCTCCAAGAATGCGCTAGGTGTGAAGGAATGGCATCTAATTTACGGATGAGTATCAAAGGGTTAGATGTTTTGTCCTAAACTGATATTAATTTTGCTTATAAGGAGAACTTTGTTGACATCTATGAAAACAATGGAGTTTGCCCTAATTTTTCTGAATTCAGGGCAAATATTCAGCCTACCGCGCAGGGAGATATGGAGACGTTTTGCTCTAGTTCGTGTTGTAAATCACTGTGTATTGGTTTCATATCGTACAAAACGTCACTTATGAATATTCAATTCAAGAAAAAATCAAAGGGAGTTTATGTTTGTTCAAGAGACTTGAAGCTCTGAAATTATTCTGAATTGATGGCGATTAATTATGATTAAGAAAAGGCTGTCTTGTTTGGAGTTGTTTGCCCTTGAAGTTCGGTGATTACAAAAGATGTAATAACATGAAGGGGACGGAAGCGCAACCAGTGAAGAGACTTACTTCGCTACGCGGTCCATGTTCCGAGGAAACTCAATCTTCCCGCTGAGAATCTTCTCGTAAATCCCGAACGGCTTCTCATCATAAAACGGAGGGATTCTAAAACAAGATACATTCAGTTAGCAAGGTGAAGGTCAGTTAGCAAGGTGACGGTCAGTTAGTAAAGTGAAGGCCAGTTAGCAAGGTGGAGGTCAGTTAGCAAAGTGAAGGCCAGTTAGCAAGGTGGAGGTCAGCTAGCAAGGTGAAGGCCAGTTAGCAAAGTGAAGGCCAGTTAGCAAGGTGAAGGTCAGTTAGCAAGGTGGAGGTCAGTTAGCAAGGTGAAGGTCAGTTAGCAAGGTGAAGGTCAGTTAGTAAAGTGAAGGCCAGTTAGCAAGGTGGAGGTCAGTTAGCAAAGTGAAGGTCAGTTAGCAAGGTGAAGGTCAGTTAGCAAGGTGGAGGTCAGTTAGCAAGGTGAAGGCCAGTTAGCAAAGTGAAGGCCAGTTAGCAAGGTGAAGGATGAAGCAACATAATCTTTATGATTCCCAGAGACGTACAAAGGCATCAAGCCACTATATAACGGTCTAGTGTCTAGTTAGAAAAATGGAGGACGAACTAGGTTATCAACTCGATAACAATGTTTACTGAAAACATGACAAGATAAATGGAGTTTTCCCAACAACAAAAACATGCGATAAAACGGATTACTAGTCAATCAGGTGTGAAGATAAAATCGTGAGATGTAAGCCTGGATGAGGAAAACACTGCATAGTACAGGAAAGTTCACACCTAATGGAGATATAGAGATATATCATGTTATGTTCTCTAGATGGACAGCGTTAAGCCATCGGGAAAACAGTGTTAAGGTGGTAGAAATTGATGACCGACTGATGCATGGGTCACTGATGGCTCAATTCGATATAAAAAAATTAAAGTTTCAAGTCTAAAACACACCCCATAATCCTTTCACTTAAAGTAAACTGAAGATCGTTGCGAATTTTGTCCCGGACTGCCTCTTCGATTTTGCTTTTGACATTTTTCTTTGCCTGAATAGAATCACCGATTTCCATGGATGTTAATGTAAACAGGTCAATGGTGAACAAAACAACAAAAATTTTAATCAAATCAACACAAAATGTCACTGATCAGTTCAAGCAGATAAACCGGTTGTTACCGCCAGAGCACCCAAGAGTTATTCTGGATCTGTAAACCCTCGCCGCGCCATGTTTACATCCCGGAGTGATTGATGAGCTGGTGAACTCGTGACTGAAGAGTTTTGTTCTAAACGAGTCACTTTGAACTTGGCAGTGCCCCACCCATCACGTACAGAACTTAGTACTCTGCGCTATTTTTAGCTTTATAGAGTAGGAGTACTGAGATGAGAGAGGTTAAGATGCAAACGGTTAAGGGCAACTGTTAACCTTCCGCGCGATAAATGTAATGTAAATGTGCATGTCATGTGACCAAAAGGTTCATACTCCTCATTCACAGTAAAGCCCGGTTTGACTCACCCGACAAGCATCTCATAGATGAGTATACCCAGCGCCCACCAATCCACAGCTTTATTGTGTCCTTTAGACTGAATAATCTCCGGGGCGAGATACTCAGGAGTACCACAGAGCGTCCACGTTCTGTCAATAGAAAAACGTTACTTAACTCATCTGTTTAATTACTTGCAACACGCGTGGCACGTTTTGATTTCACTCTTGTTCCCTATTCCAACCGCTGTCAGGGATGTGCGGAAGTTTCCTATTCCAACCGCTGTCAGGGGTGTGCGGGAGTTTCCTATTCCAACCGCTGTCAGGGGTGTGCGGGAGTTTCCTATTCCAACCGCTGTCAGGGGTGTGCGGAGGTTGGCCACTGAGTTTTTGCTTCAGCGTCTCCCAGAGCACCTTATTACGAGAATATCTCCTCGTCCCCCCATACCCCATAGAGAAGCTGACTCTCCTTTGACTACTCCTTCATTTTACCTCAGAATCACAAATTGATGAGGGTTTAACGAGTGACAAGTTTTTCCCGAACTAGGAATTGGAATTGAACCAGGGGCCTCGGCTTTCAGTGATACGGATAGATGGGTCATCCAGGGGGACATGGCAGGATAAACAACACATATGGGCAGATTCTTTCCTTAGTGACACAATTTTTATAAATTTACCTAACTGCGCGTGCGCTATGTATCGGGTATGAGAGTACTATAATAGAGTTATCTCCCCATTCAACGCAGTGTTCGGGTACGGGGCAAGGAGGCTGTTTAGCTGAGGGTATCCAGTGAATAAAAAATGATTATTGTGGCTTTCAGTCTACAGTTTTACTAGTAAGAACCGCGTGTAAAGTCACTTTCTTTGATATTTGAATTAAAACACATGAGAATTATCAAGGATCAAATCACAAGCCGCATTAAACTCATTACAGTATTTATATTATATTGTTATGTAATTAAACATTCAATCACAGGTTAACAATGGCTGAATTATTTCATTCAGGATTGTGTAATCCCAATCGGTTAACCGAGTTCAGAAAAATAGCTGTTTCAATAGATTTGGTTCAATGGAGTAAGAGCTTATAATTAACAAATTCCACGGGTGGCCGCAGGCCATTTTCGGACGCAGCATTTCGAGAGCAGCGACGAATTCTAAAATGATGACAGCCAGGCCACCATTATGCAGCCGGTGGAAAATGCACGGATATGCAAATGGGACAATATTGCTAGATGCATTAGTGCCACCGATTTCGTAAGTGGACTACGAATTTTTATAATTGTTGATGTAAACACAGCTGAACTGGACCAGGCTTCCATCAAACCAGAGCAAAATATAAAATAGGCGTTTTCGAACAAGTCAATGTTCGTTGCGCGTTGCCCTGCCGCTAATCCAAAGCACCGGCACTGCGCCCGCCTTTTCCGCTCGATAGGATAAGTCGCCTGAATGCGTTGAGACAAGGCGACTCGGGGGAAATTGTGCCATAGCAGGAAAAATGTGTTGGCTCACTGACATGCTTGTTCGGACCAACTAACGCCTTGAACTTTCGCTCTTTCTTTGGTTGCTCACAAAAATTTCCGCTTTCACGAGATTTCCGTGTATTCGGAGAATGTATGGGCCACCTGAATTAAATAAAGATAGAGCCCTCTTTGACGCAGCGCGTTCGGGCTTTGCTAGCTTGTCCGAAAATGCCTAGTAGCCTTATTAGTATAGCCCCACCCTGACAAGGATAAACTGAGGGAGCTCAACGCGTGTTCCTGCCGTCACAAATTCTCCAGGCACCCCCACACCACTGTATATAACTCTTGGCAAGTGGGCACCACCGCACAACTGTATGTAACTCTTGGCCAGTGGCACCGAACTAAAAACGGGACTGATTTTATTTCAAGGGTGCGTGCCTAAAATAATCACAGTTCTAAGGGCGAAAAGTTCCGGGGCACCGAACGAGGAATGGGACCTCTGCACCTTGTCTAGTCAATATGGGAAATAATAGTATGACATCTGAGTAAGAACCGAATGCAAATTGAGAAAAAGTCAGCTTGCTAATTAGTTATTTATTTGGTTAGTTATTTAGTTAGGTGATTATTTAGTTAGTTGATTATTTAGTTAGTTGATTATTTAGTTAGTTGATTATTTAGTTAGGTGATTATTTAGTTAGGTGATTATTTAGTTAGGTGATTATTTAGTTAGGTGATTATTTAGCTAGTGGATTTTTTAGCTAGTGGATTTTTTAGCTAGTGGATTTTTTAGCTAGTGGATTTTTTAGCTAGTGGATTTTTTAGCTGGTTGATATTTAGTTGGTCATTTAGCCTGTTATTTATAGTTAGTCAGTCAATCAGCCAGCCAGTCAGTCAGTTAGTAAGGTATGGAATGTGGTTTGCTTGGCCCTCACCTGTCATCGAGCTTTTTGGCGAACCCAAAGTCTGTAAATTTAAGATGGCCGCGGCTGTCTAGCAGTAAATTCTCTGGTTTCAGGTCTCGGTAGACAATCCCCAAACGATGGAGGTAATCAATCGCTGACACGATCTCCACCGTATAAAATAACGACACCTGCAGTGAGAAAGGTCAAGGTGAAAAGGTGACTTCAGAGTCGGGATTCAGCCAAAGGTTGTGATTGAGAGCTGTAGGAATTTAGACAGATGTTAGAACGGGATTTTGGGTTCGATTTCGCTGCCAGGCAAAAAAGAAAACGATAAGCGAATTTCCAAAGGTATGTTAAGAATTGATACGTGTATGCTAAAAGGTATGTTAAGAATCGATATGAGTAGCCTAAAAAATCCAAATACAGACATCAACATTCTAGAAAACGAGGGCTTTAAATAGAAATGGGCAGGACTCCCAGCAAGACAACAAAACAACTGGGAGAAAACGCTGACTGGGAGAAAACGCTGACTGGGAGCAAACGCTGACTGGGAGAAAACGCTGACTGGGAGAAAACGCTGACTGAGTGGAAACCAAATGAAAGAAACAGAAGCCATTACTGAGGAAGAAAAACTAAGACAATCATACCGAGACTGGAGAGATCATACAAGAGATGGAAATTAATGGTTTGCTCATGAAGAGGAGTTTATTCAAGACGATGATGATGACAATGACGATGATAATAACGACAATGATGGTGCTGATAATAATGATGATGACGGCGATGATGATTATGCCGATGTGTATGCTGCCCAAGTCATGCCGAGGGTAGGTATAGAGGGCAGAGCTATTTTCAGGTATTTGTCACTGTGTCTTGTCAGGAACTGGGGTCATGGGGTTATGGGGTCATGGGGTCATGTTATTAGTTTTTTACTCAGTGATG
>Ga0224511_10004512_pt1 | contig 10565 bp, 4 predicted proteins | sample SF_May12_sed_USG_2_FD_169988 | JGI IMG/M metagenome (GOLD analysis project Ga0224511, IMG submission 169988) | Sediment microbial communities from San Francisco Bay, California, United States - SF_May12_sed_USGS_8_1 | ecosystem: Environmental > Aquatic > Marine > Sediment | place: USA... | reverse complement strand
CATGGCAGCAAATAATCCTTGTTACCTCTTTGGCCTAAAATCCTCAGATTAGTTGTCCAAACTAAGCTGGTCCTTGAAGAGGTGAATTCTTGATTATTTTAGAATGTTTATACACAGAGAATATTTACAGTGAAAAAAATTAATAAAATGTATAAAGCACACACTGTTAAAAGAAAACTTTCAATATAAAAACAAGCACTGATCAAAAGCAATAGGAAACACATTTAAAATAACAAAAATCAATAAATATCAAATAGAGCATGATTAAACTAATCTATTTACAAAATATATACATAGGAATGACTAGACCATGGAATGAGCACCTATAGCATATAGTTAATATAGATGAAAATCTTAAAAAACACGTAAAATGCACGGCTAAATTGCACTAGTACGCGATGTTATAAATAATAAAATGTAGATTAATAAGTTATGCAATAGTTATGTAGTATATGTTTATAACAATACATCGTTACTTAAATGTTTGACTCGAAATTAACAATGAAACTATTTAACGGTACTAAACATTGACAACATTTTGAAGTGGAATCTATTAATAGCATAACCTTCAGCCAATCACATTGCCTGTGCATATTACACATTTAAAGAAGTGTTTTGGTACATGTAGTCATTCTGACAGTTCGTGTAGTCAACGTGTATCTTTTCACCATCGACCAACCCAGTTTCGCTACTCTTGCTGAAACAGAGTTTAATTGTTTATGACCTTCGCTGGACACCGCTGTAGTCTCGTACATGTACATGGATACAAGAATCATGCATACACCCAAGGATTTAGTTCATGTTGGGAAAGTTTCTGAGAATAAAACTTCTATACAGGTATTTACAATATACCTATTTCAAGTTGGATAACAAATGCCAAAACAATTCATACAAGCTACAGTTTTACTGTTAAAATTACTATGTTTGCTCAAATGCAATAGCGAATGAATATTATGAATCTTCAATAAAATAACATTTTTAGAATTTTATTCGCAAACAAACATCAACATTTGAAAGGAAAATCAGTACTATTTGTACATACCTGACATGTTTTTAATTCTGAAATCATGAATAAATCAATAATTAACAGGTATTAAAGCACTTTTATCTGCTTTTTAATTAACGTAAACTGGACATGTGAAGAACCATTTTAACGGATAGTGTGGTTGTTTCAGTTCTGCGGCTACGCAGCAAAAAATAAATAAAGAAAGAAAACGATTGCAAATTATTCTATCAACTTTATATGTTTTTCTGATGCCGTCGGAATGTCGCCTGCAAATGTCAATTCTAATGTGCATACTGACACAACAATACATGCCTAAAAGGCATTACACTGTACTGCAGTACACGAACTTATATTATACAGTTATTTCATATTTGACTTGGGAACAACTGTTTGAGTGTTCCCAAACCACATATGTAATAACTGTTTTATTACCTGATAAATTCAAGAAAAAAGGAACATGTCAGTATCGAATTTGCAAATATGTTAATAATTAAACTATTTTAATTTTACAATTATGACGTCAGAGTGTGTGCGGAAAACATTCAAAACTATTCACCGGTCAACAGTTCGCTTTCGTAGACCTTGTTAGAATGTCAGAAAACAGTAAAACATACGAAATTACATTTATATAAGGTATCAGGTAATAAATATAACTATTTCATGAACTAAAAATAAATAAATGCCACACGATGAGTCACACCTCAACATTTTTCGAGTCAATAAATTTAGATATTGACCTGCTTCAGCTGTTATTAACCGATAAATATTTAGAATGGAAACTAACACCAACTGCTGCATTATAAACTTTATATAGAACTATAATCAATATGTTCACAGTTACAAATAAAGTAAAACTGTAGAATAAAATTGATGGTTCATGTTTTTTTATTAGCTGTGAAATATGTTGTATATATAGACCGCAAAAATCATTATTGACCTCGGTTATCGCCTCGGTCAATTATGATTTTTTTGGTCCATATCACAGCATATTTCACACCTAATAAATAAATAATTGTATATTAATATGATCATATTAAAAGTAATTCAAAGTTTAGTTGCTGGCTGTTACATGTACCTATTGTCGCGTACGGTGCACAAGCATCATGTTCTGTCCTAACATTGAGTTGTTCGTAGGTTTTTGCACTGGATTGGGCCACTGAAATAAGATTATTAACATACACATTAATTAGATATAAGCTAAAACACACAATTAAACTCGTTCAAACAACAATATATGGTTGGAATAAATCGTTAAAACTATGAAAGTATGCCCATTTGTGGTACTTATGGGCAGAATAAGGTACATGTAGCCTGGTAAAGGCAAACATGCAGATTGGTAGGCAGGTTCGTTAAGGTTGCTTGGCTTTCCGGGAGAGTGGACGTTCTGTGCAACGCAAACATTGTCGGATCTCCAGAAGTAACTATTTGGTGTGTTGGCAGTTCTTCTGTACTGTAAACCTGACCTTCAATGTATCAACCATAATGTTGCATGGAAGACGTTGTCTTAATATGTTGATAATTTCTATGAAATAATTTTAAAATCTGACTTCAAATAACGAAGTTATGGTCCGGAAACGATTTTCCTGCAAGGTCATGCTGTGACCTTAAACTTCAAGGTAGCGACCCAAATGTTGCGCGCGACACATTGTCTCAATATGGTGATAATTTCTTTGAAATAGTTTTAAAATACAACTTCAAATAACGAAGTTATGGGCCAGACACGATTGTGCTGCAAGGTCATGCTGTGATCTTGACCTTCAAGGTAGTGATCCAAATGTTGCATGCGACACATCGTCTTAATATGGTAATCATTTCCGTGAATAGTTTAAAAATCCGACTTCAAATAACGAAGTTATGGGACGGACAGGATTTTGCTGCAAAATCATTATGTGACCATGCCTACAAGGTAGCGACCACAATGTTGCGCTCAACACATGGTCTTAATATGTTGATTATTCCCGTGAAATAGTTTTAAAATCCGACTTCAAATAACGAAGTTATGGGCCGGACACATTTTTGGTGCAATGTCATTTTGTGACCTTGAACTTCAAGGTAGCGAAGTTATGGGCCTGACACGAATTCGGGACATACGTACATTCGGAAATACGGACTGTCTGACTGACTGACTGACTGACTGACTGACTGGCTGTCTGACTGACTGACTGCCGGACGGACGGACGGACGGACGAACGGACCGACGGGCGGACAACCCGGCGACTATATGCTTTTGGGGGAGCATAACAAACGATGGAAGAATGTTGTTACAAATGTACATACTTAGCTCCCTGCTCGGTTTATCGATGCCTGCATTCTCGTATTTGTTTGTACAATTGTCGCGAGATGTCGAAGGTGCTGCAACAAGGCCAAATATAAGACATTACATATTGACACTTATTAAATAATGAAAAATATATTTCAGATACTAATACATTTTAGCGTATTGCAAATAAAAGTAAATGAAAACAAGCATATGCATTAAAACTGTTAAAACAGTCAGGAAAGGAAAACTCATGCTATAAAAACGTAAATAAAGCAAGATGGGGGTTTACATAAATTTTATTTTTTTCGGAATAAATTATTTAGCTGTTTGTTTTGTGATATGTATACACTTTTATATTAACAAAATTCACTGTTTGACTGTTCCCAAATCACATATGTAATAACTGTTTTATTACGTGATAAATTGAAAAAAGGGAACAAGTCAGTATCGGTTTTGCAAATATGTTAATATTTAAACTATTTCAATTTTACAATTATGACGCCAGAATATGCGCGGGAAACAGTAAAAACTATTAACCGATCAACAGTTCGCTTTCGTAGACCTTTTTAGAATTTCAGAAAACATACGAAATTACATTAATTTAAGGTATTAGGTAATAAAAAACCATTTCAGAACTATAAATAAATAAATGCCACACGATTGGTCACACCTCCAAAATTTCTCGAGTCAATAAATATAGATATTGACCTGCTTCAGCTGTTATTAACCGATCAATATTTAGAATGGAAACTTACACCAACTGCTGCATTGTAAACTTTATATAGAACTATAATCAGTATGTTCCCAGTTACAAATGAAGTACAACTGTAAATTAAGATTGATGGTTCATGTTTTAAAACAGTTTTTTATTTATTAGCTGTGAAATATGCTGTATACATAGACCGCGAAAATCATTATTGACCGAGTCTATATCACAGCATATTCACACCTAATAAATAAAAAATTGTGTATTATATTAATATGATCATATTAAATGTAATTTAAAGTTTAGTTACTGATTGTTACCTATTGTGGTGTACGGTGCACATGCATCTTGTTCTGTCCTAACATTGAGTTGTTCGTAGGTTTTTGCACTGGATTGGGCCACTGAAATAAGATTATTAACATACACATGAATTAGATATAAGCCAAAACACACAGTTAAATTGTTAAAACTATGAATGTATATACATTTCTGTAATCGTGGCCTGAATAAGGTACATGCAGCCTGGTAAAGGCATACATGCGGGTTGATAGGCAGGTACGTTAAGGTCCCTTGGCTTTCCGGGAGAGTGGACGTTCTGTGCAACGCTAACGTTGTCGGCTCTCAAGAAATAACTATTTGGTGTGTGGGCAGTTCTTCTATATATGTTAACTGATATTAAACAAACGATGCAATAACAGTGTTACAAATGTACATACTTATCTCCCTGCTTGGTTTATCGATGCCTACATTCTCGTATTTGTTTGTATCGTTGTCGGGAGATGCCGAAGGTGCTGAAACAAGGTGAAATATAGGACTTTACATATTGACACTTATTTAATAATGAAACATATATTTAAGATAATAATAAATGTGAACGTTTTGTTGACACAATTACCCAATGTAAACTGGTAAAGGCATACATGCGGGTTGGTAGGCAGGTATGTCAAGGTTGCTTGGCTCTCTGGGAGAGTGGACGTTCTGTGCAACGCAAACGTTGTCGGCTCTCAAGAAATAACTATGTGGTGGGTGGGCAGTTCTGCTGTATATGTTAACTTATATTAAACAAACGATGGAAGAATGGTGTTACAAATGTACATACTTAGCTCCCTGCTTGGTTTATCGATGCCTACATTCTCGTATTTGTTTGTACCGTTGTCGGGAGATGCCGAAGGAGCTAAAACAAGGTGAAATATAAGACTTTACATATTGACACTTATTTAATAATGAAAAATATATTTAAGATACTAATAAATTTGAACGTATTGTTTACAAAATCACCCGATGTAGTCAAATATATATAATAGTTGTTAGAAACAACCTACATATTTTCACATTTTTGCATTGAAAACAGACAATTCGCTTTTTCTGCCATCGGGATATTCCTACTATACATAACGGCTACTGCGTTAGTAACGCAGCAGATTATGCAAAGAAAAACGATGTTTAACCAACGATTTTTCAACTGAATAAAGGGGTCTGTAATAATAGATTTCTTCACTGAACATAACTTGACCAGTATTAACCGTTAATTCTAATATTTTGTTTCATTTTTGTATTTTTGAGCATCTGGAGGACAGCTGCTGTAAGGTTGCTAGGCTCTCCAGAGTGGTTGCTCTGTGCAACACAAACGCTGTTGGCTCTCAAGAAGTAACTATATGATGTGTGGGCAGTTCTTCTGTACATGTAAACTTGTATTAATAAACGATGGAAGAATTATGTTACATATGTACATACTTAGCTCCGTGCTCGGTGTATCGATGCCTACATTCTCGTATTTGTTTGTAGCATTGTCTGGAGATGTCGAAGGTGCAAAATATAAGACTTTACATATTGACACTTATTTAATAATGAAAACAGTTCAGCATACTTATTTAATAATGAAAAGTTCAGATACTAATATATTTTAGCGTATTGAAAATAAAAATAAATGAAAACAAGCATATTTTAAATTATTAAAACTGTTTAAGAAGTCACGTAAGATGAATTTGCTATACAAACGTCAAAAAAGCAAGATGGAATGTTTACATAGTTTTTATATTTTCAGAATAAATTAATTAACCGTTTTTTGTGAGAAATGTATATAAATTAATAATGTTTTTTTTTAAATTGCGGATATGTTTTATAATTCTTATTATACACGTATCGTAGTAAAACCTCAACAGCCTTTACAGCCAAAAATATGTTACTAAGTTCACACAGCCGATGTTGTAATTATTGTTAAAACGTTTCTAAAACACCAGATTTTGAATTCAAAAAGCATGTCTGTTAAATATTTAGCGCAAACGAATACTTTTCAAAAGAAACCTTTTTCAACACGTATCTTTTCTTTCCAGAAATAACACCGGGGTAACACTTGACACCGTTTATTATGATTTGATGTTATTTAATATTATTTTTATTTTTTAAGACAAAACTATGAAACAAGTTTATGTCTTTATGGCTAATTTCTAGAAAACTAAAACAATTGTTTGGAAAACTAATGTTAGGTGGTCGACATTGCTCGACTCTGGGTATAAAGGTACATGTGTACAGTATTTAAAGTACACCGCAGTACTTATTGCACAAATGTATATGTGTGCTTGAATGTTAAACAAAATCCAACCTTTACGGGAGCGTCGTTTCCTCAGTATGGCAACAAGAACAACAACTGTAACAGCCACAGCTGCGGCCACACCGCCAACTGTTCCACCAACCACCGAGGACATCGAACTGGGCGCGGCATCAGATGGTGCTGAAGTTGAATTGGTTTTTAGTTTAAACGGTTACACATTTCTCCTCAAAGCATTGTGTTTTTGCGAACTATTTTTCTTAAGAGACAATTACCAATGCACAGTCAAACAGAATCGAACTATTAACGTTGTCACTATTTGCTCCTTAAAAGTATGTCTTCAGATGGCAAGTAGGTTCATAACAGTAATTTATCAAACAATATAAAACAAAAATTGCGATAATGCAATACCTGTGGTTGTAAAGGTGCTAATGTCAGTCATCTCACTCCTACCAAGACTGTTTGTTGAATAAAGGCGGATATAATAAAAGGTATCTTCCATCAGGTTGCTGACGGTTGTGTTCCTGATAGAGATCGTTTCGGAAATCCCAATGGTGTCCATTTGAACCGTCGTCAAGGTCGTGTACGTGTTGTCAGAGCTGATTGCATAGTAAACAGTTTGATCAGAACCGCCATGAAAACCTTCTGACCATGATATTGTCGCTGAATGAGGACCAACGTTTTTGATTTCAACAAGAACAGGTGGGCTAGGCACATCTGAAATACGTAAAATATTAAGTACACATTTGATTATGTTATAGACGATTTTATTTTCATAACCACACGACTAGGTCTAACATGAACGCAATGTATGTATAAAGAGTAATACCTCCTGGAACAATTTCAATAGCGCGTCTGGCAGCCGGCATAACATTGTTGGCAACGACAAACTGGTATTCTCCAAACTCTTCTTGGGAACTTATATTAAACGACAAAACCACAGTGACGCCGTCCGCTTCTACAACTGAATCGAATACTTTCAGCGCCACACGAGTCTGTTTGACATCTGTTGTAATATGGGTGGTTATTAAAGCAGACGTTTGGCGCTCAAGTGTTGCATTCACGGGAGACACTGAGTAGATCTTCTGTGAGAACGAAGTCACGTGTCCGAGTCGCGCGGCCACCTTACGGTCGCCATCGAGAAGAACTGGTGGTGCTGCAACAAATATCGAATAGCTGTTTTAAAATCAAATTTAAACTTTAAAAGAGTTTTACATTAAATCGAAGGCATACTTACATGTAACTACAATGCGGGCGGTTTATTATTTCCAAAACAACAAAGTAAATACAGCGCTTTAGCACACATTAATAAAATAAATGTTCATCTGTCATAAAGTACGTTTTCTGTGTTCCCAGTCAATGACTTGAAAACAATGGGCACGTGGCCTACCAACGGTATAGGATTTTGCTCTAAAACACTAAGTAGATTTGTGGTGATAATTTAAACTGATAAAAGGGAAAGCCCTCAGGAAGCATATCACGCATAGGAAAATAACAGACTCGGTTTTATTGAAGCTCTTCATCAGTGCTACTGAAAGATCCATCACCACTGACGCCCCCCCTAGGGCATGTGCGGAAATCTATTTTCAAATGAAAACAACATACAATCCATGATCATTGAGGACCAGAAAAATATAACTACACAATGATGTTTTCGTCACGACAGATGTAGTACAGGCGACATTTTACAGCCGCCACACAGGCATTAAACGCCAAATGTAGTAAGTTAAACAGATGAAAGGTTAAGCCTTCAAGAAGCATAGCCTGCATAGGAAAATAGCAGCAAAGTCTCAGCTTATACGCGAAAATCGTTTCAGAAAGGTAAATTATGAACGCATTGACCCATTAGTTTCAAACTTTGTGGCGATGTTGTCTGTTCCAAATTAATAATTCCTTTTGAATTATTGGTTTCAAAGGAAAGTCACTCCTTAATTTTGAACAAGATGTTCTTGTTCTAGCAGTCTGAATGGGCGATTCATGACTTGCAAGCGTATCTTGCTATATATGCACATTCAACTATAAACAGTTACCCTTGTAATCTATACCAATGAGCATATAATAGTAAAAAATATAAACTAGATAGAGACATAACCAAATATTGTATTTCCTTTTTTTTATTTACTCACTATTTTGTTTAAGTGCCTTATCAAAAAGTTATATATTAGGGTTTTTCACCACCATGTTAACGGAAGATAATTTTTGTACAATATTTCATTGTTTACAGCTTGCTTGCTCTAGTATACATTCATTGTATATTCTATATGACTTAAAATATTACAAAATGTTACTCGGCAAATATTCTATATTGTTGTTTTTCTAAGTAGTCCGTTTGATGTTTTCCCTCTGAGTACAATGCATAAAAGTAATAATTAACATCATATTGTATCGAATTATATTATTAAACCAATGTTATCTACAGTTTCTTTACAATCAATAGAATGATAGAACGATTTTCCCAATGAAAGAAAAGAGAAGTTCTTAAGGAAGTGTTAAATGATATTTTAGTTGCAAATAACGTGTATACCTAAGAACTTTAAACGCAATATGATATTCGACCCCGTACATTTGCGTGGCTAATATTGTAAACAGTTCATAGGTGGTTCTTGTATCCTAGTTTCTAGACCTATATGTGTAGTAAATAAATTATGTAGTTACTAGTAAGTCAATGTGGTCAAGGTTTCGAGTGTTTATTCAATTCGTGTTTAAACACCTTTGCTTTTTCCATTTCAACGTCGTTTACGATAAATTGTTATATACCTACATACGCATGTGAATAAATCACACAGCAAATTGCAAAATAATTATGCTTGTTTATTTCATCTTTATTTTGAATTTAAATAATTTTGTTGATACATGCGTGTTATTGTCAACGTCATACACTTTATCCTACAAATACAACGACAAACGGTTGTTTGTTTGTTAATTATCTACCTATTTATTACTCGAAGCACACGAAATATATATCACGCGTCCACAAAAAGGAAATACAATACAACTGTATAATATAATAATACTGTTTATGTAGTAAAACTTTGTATTTGAAAGGTTACCTTCAACCAGTAGGTATGCATTTCCCGTCCCGGCCTCCGGGTTTCGACTGGCATGCACACCGTTTTCCACCATGCAGGTGTAGAAGCCGCTGTACTCGTACGTCAGATTGTTCAGATGAAGAAGCTCTGAACCCGGGTATGACCTTAGAACTAACGCGTGTCCTGGCCACGTGTGCTCCCATGTGATGTAAGTGTACCTATCCGGCACGCCCTGAGCTTCACATCGCACATCTGTGGTGACGTTTGTGGCTGTGGTGTTTGTTACACTGACTGCGACGTCAGGGGTGTCTTTATGGAAAAAAATAATGATACATATTTATTATGAATTTAAAACGCTGGTTAAACGCCCCAAACTAACAAACATTATGAAATTAAATAAACATAAAAACACAAAAATTCATATGTATTTCTTTTAAAATATTGCGACTCTAACATCGCCATGTTACTACGGAGATGTTTCGGCTCGCTTTTGACTCAGAGTTCACGTTTCTCATTGACCAATTAAAATGGTTAATAGCAAACTGTTAACATAAACTATTAACTGATGATTTGTTGTGCATGCTTGAGTTGACAACGCAATTCTCAGTTCGTAATCCGTAATGAGATGTAAACAAATACAGAACTTGTTTTGACACATGAAATATAATTATAAGAACTTTAATAATTTGGAGCAAGGCAGAAACTACTGGCCTTACAAAGGTGTATACAGTAATGTATTTAAAGGCATGCACCTTCTAGTAACCTATATTTTGATATTGCTTATATATTTAAGACGCTATATTTTGCAGTACATTATGTATACTAAATGAAAAAAAAAAGAATTACAAAAGATCATGGCAAATAGTAAAACTCAGCAACAACAAAACAAAAAAGCAAACATAGAAATTATTGTCAGAACCTGAAATCAAACCCGGGACTAAAATATATTTTTATGCATATACATGTATAACTATCATTCGCAATTTTTCAGTCTTTGGGAGAAGGATTCACTTTTA
>Ga0224511_10004511_pt1 | contig 10565 bp, 3 predicted proteins | sample SF_May12_sed_USG_2_FD_169988 | JGI IMG/M metagenome (GOLD analysis project Ga0224511, IMG submission 169988) | Sediment microbial communities from San Francisco Bay, California, United States - SF_May12_sed_USGS_8_1 | ecosystem: Environmental > Aquatic > Marine > Sediment | place: USA... | reverse complement strand
CTAACACTTGCCCATTAGCGTAGAAGCTAACTTTGCTAGCGTTAGCTTGTTAGCGTGTTAGCCATGAAGGCTAACACTTGCCTGTTAGCGTGGAAGCTGACGTTGCTAACGTTAGCTTGTTAGCATGATATCTGTATAGGCTAACACAAAGCCCACAGCAGGAGTATAAAAGGGAGGCTCAGTAGAGAGAGAGGGAGAAAGGAGAGAAAGATATACCGTAGTTCTGTATTTAAAGACCATGTTTAAGACCATGACATGTGAATAAAAGTAATTAATCAAATTCATTCTTCTTGTGTTTTATCTCTAGTTGTTTTGTCTTTCGCCTTCTTAAAAACTGTAACAATATACATGATTATATATAGTAGACTATAAAGTGCATCGATTTCTTATTTTCTTAAAAGCTACACATTTTTTAAACACAAAGACATCTTAAATAAAATAAAGTGGCTGTTATTCAGTCAATAAGCTATTTGAATTTCAATGTCATCACTGAAAAACTGCACTCAACACTTTCTATGTTTGTGAAACTCTGGAACCGGAGCCCTACACTATTTTATACTTAATGTCAATGTTGTCAATTATATTGATTTGTTTTTCTCAATGATGTAACTTTTGCATCACCATTAAGCCAATGAGGCTGTTATTTAATCATTCAGTACATTATATCTTCAGCCCTTCGCGTCGTGCAACTGTTCGCCAGGTGAAGTGTGTGATACGGACACCCCATCTTGTAGTGTAAAAGGTAATCTATCATATCGTACAACAGTATTATATATTTACGTACATGTTTAAGTGTTAAGTAACTATTTCAAATGCAATAAAACGGCTAGTGTTTGACGATTGAACGTTTTCTAATGCAATGCCTAAACAAAATGTTATACTTATAAGAACATGTGAATACCTTGAACAACTAAGTGTCTTTTTTCAACTATGATCGAATGACAAGTAAATGGCAGGGACCCTTGTAGCTGTTTTCCGTTGGCGAAGAAGGGGGGATTTTACAAAACAGGTATACGTTTAGGCTAGATCTTAGTTGTGCATGTATTTAATATATTTTTGCCGCTAGAATGTCTGCCACTCCAAGTTTCACCCACTGGCGAGGTTCTCGGCAATATGAACAACGAGGGAGTCAAGCGTATGTTCAAGTGCTTTGGAAGCGACCCACAGTTGACACAAGCTGTGTGTGGAAGCGGACAGTGGACTGGAGCAAACTGTCTAGGTATTGTTTTGTGCGATGCTTTAAATAAATATCGGTGTCTAACTTTAATTTTTAAAAGGCAGTTTTAATAACACAAAAATATTTTTGGGCGCAGCTGTTTAGGCTCGCTTTTGACCTAGGGGTTTAGTTGTGTTTAGCCAATGAAAAACGATGGAAGGAAAAAACAAACCTGCGATAGGTCCAAAACAGCACATTGGTACTTGTAAACATAATGGAACTAAAATTTGATACCAAAATACGGTCTCAGTAGTTAATCGGTCATCTTGATCACGGTCTTTACAACTGTGCGTTCACAAGGCGAAAAGTATAATTTATTTTATCCCCATATTTAATGTTTCATAACCAAATAATGCTATTGTGTGTGGTGTTTTTAATTATTAGACGACCAATATTTGTACGCAAGGTTCTATGGTATTCAAGCTAAGATATCACGTGATGTCATCTACGCTTACAGTAGTTAGCATTTAAAACACTATTGGAAGTCCAGTTTCTTGACTGACAGATCAACCGAGTGTTCGGAAAATATTGGAATTGTATTTTTGATTAATCATTCATAACCTTTACTACAATAGATCCTACACGTACCTCGTCATGTGCCAATGGTGCCACATGGAGCAGCCTCGAGGGTACGACTCAGGTGTTGGTCGTAAATACCAGAACAGTCAACTATGATGAAGCCATCGATTGTTGTCAGGAAAACTTTGGCGAGTTGATCAAAATAGACAGTCAAGAGAAGTCGACAGTGTTGTATTCGTTTCTGACAGGTTTGTGTATTTTATATGTTTACCTTTTAAACATCGAATCTAATAAGATAACCCGCCCCACGGTAGAGCGTTTGTCACGTGAGTGGGAGGTCCAGGGTTCAATCCTAGACCGAATCATTATAAAGATGTTTTACAACTGATACCAGATATAACCATGCTTAGTAGGGCTGTAACGGGTACCCGAAAAATCCGCAACTACCGGATCCAACTTGGGATTCGCGGGTCCGAATCCACCCTGCCAAATTTGCGGATCCAGATATTATAATACATGTAGTTGTCTGTAACCACGACCAGTTTTTACATGTTAAAATTTATTAATATATGGATTTATTTGTGAAAATCAATACAATTGAACCTTTTCTACAGATGTCTTTGGTAATCATGTATACATGTAGTGTACCATTCGTTTATATTGTATAACAATTAACTTATTGTATTAGCTTAGTAATTTTACGCGCCTCTAAATTTAAAATAGCGCTTCATGGATTTGCCAGTTTGACCATTGCGTTCATGATCCAATAAATGCACCCAGAATGAAATTCAATCCTTAAATGAGATATTTAATTCAAATACCAACCAAAATGTAGTTAACAGCACAGTTATTAACACAAAAGTACCAAATATCATTTTTAACATGTTTTATTATGTTTTCTATATTTTTGATGAATGATAGGATCCCGATCCGAAATTTTGCAAGAAACCTCAGTTTGATTCGGATCCGGATCCACTTTTTGGCATCGTTACAGCCCTAATGCTTAGCGCTCAGCATGAAAGGGTGAGACAGATTTCACCAAGAATCAATCGCTGATTAATACAAGTCAGGAAAACTTATCACAATAACTTTAGCAGAAGAAAATAATAAGGCAAAATACGATAATGTTTAAGACTGATATGATTTAGTATTTAGGGATACATTTTTTGTTTCCATCATACTGATCTATCAACGCTTAAATCATAAACCGTTAATGTTTAACTTAAATATTAACTTGAAACCTAAAACAGCATACACGTGGCGGCGGTGTTTGCCAATATTGTTATGTTGGTGCTACTTAAACATGTGCAACTTGTACAAATGTACTTTCATTTTTTATTTAGTCAGTTACAAAACATTATAACAACAGTTTTATTTATTAAAGTCGGCAAGTTTTGAAACCAACACCATTTTGTTTTAAAAAAAGGCAGGCTATCATTGATAACAAAAATCTCCATTTTGATGTTAGAATATAGACATTCGACTGGTTTTGGTAGTAATAAATAAAGTCTTAGTTATCCATGTTCTAACACTATATCGTGAACCAATATATACAGAACACATAAATATGTCAGAACACATAAATATAATTATTAAAACAAATATAAGTACATGTGTTTGTAACAAGTAGGAATTATAATGGTTCCTTTGCATAATCTTTGCATTCATTTAAGCACAAAGTAACACCGCACAGCTGTGGATAAACGGAAGGTACAACGCCGACCTTGGCATGTTTACATATGTCGACGGTACGGCCCTTTCAACAACATTCGCCATGTGGGACGCAAGTGATCCGGACGAAAATGCATGTATGAGACTGGTGGACAACTCGATGTGGCGCGATAGGGACTGTTTTATCACTTTTGGTTTTATTTGTGAGCGACAGACGACCAGTGTATAGATACATGTATTTCTAAATTATCAATCAACTTGGTTGAGTTAAAGCTTTGGGATATTGTCTGTTAAAATATGTTCAAAAATAATGTTTTAACGGTAAAGATGCACTTATTTTACGTAGAGCATTTATTTGCTGTGTATTGTTTGTCTGTATAACTATGACGAAATAAAAGCGATTGTTCTTGTTGCCAGGCCCTTACAAAAAGAAGGTTAAACAACTGCGAGTTTTTGTCTCCATTGTAAATATCATATCGCAATCGGGGGTTTGTTTACATAAGACAATACCTCTAACAATTCAACCAAGAAAAAGAAAGAGTTGTCTCGCTTTATATATGAATAAACCTAGCAATTGAAATTATTCTTTTTGTCATTTCATTTGTAGTTTTATTAAAGCTTGTATATATTATGTATATCATATAAGAACCAGTTTATGAGGCTTTTGAATTTGATAATGAGTTTGACATGCTTAGCCAAAACGTTTCATTAAACGAGCGAAACAAAATCTACATTTGTGCATACATACCATTCTTTCTGTTTTGAAGCTTAATATAACTGAATATCACCACATGCATGATCCAAAAACCACTTTTAATTATCTAGATAATGACATATAAACATATTCACGAACACATAGCTTCCTATATTATTGATATTCTACCAACTTGTCAGGCTAAATGTGTGTGCCCATTCCAGGTTCTGAAAAGACTTTGACCCTCTCACGAGTAGCTGCAAACATCGAATTTCCTCCATTGACCCGCAACCAGAGTGATAGAGATTTTATTCTTAAAGGAAGCCAGTACAGAAAGTCGCCGAACCAAATATCGTAGTAGTAACCAAATTTGAAACGATAGCCAAAACATGCGCAAAATACATAAACCGTACACACTTTATCTAACACATATAAGTTAAGGTTGATAGAGTCTTTGAAAATTCTATGCCTGTATCTTTTGGTCAGAATTGTTTACATCTAACATTTTAACAATATTTAGCCTAGATGTAACGCATCCGACTAGGGTACGAGTGCTCCTGGGTTCAATTCTCGGCTCAAGTAAGGATTTTATGATTGAATTTCTGTTTTGTTGTTGTTGTGTTTTTACCTTTTTTGTCCAAAACACATAATTTATAGGGTATCAAGGAACAGACCTAGCATCTTTAAGTCACAAAATATATACTAACCAACAACAAAGAAAAGTGAAGGGTGAATTACATACATGTACATAGAATTGTACTTAATTACATTACAGTCACGATATATTGTAATTTTTCGTTAATACAAAGTGTTAACTTGTATGAGAAATTACATATAGTAGTTGCACGCACAGGCGCTACAAGGGGCTATTGTATGAGGATACAGCATAGTTATCACAGTAAGTGAAGCCCCTGTCGCACAAAACGACGATGTCACAGCGTTTGTACAGCGTTCTGAAAACATGTCACGTCGCACACAGCGTTCTCACGGCAATCATAGCGTTCATATTTTTTGTTAACCTTTTTAGCTCACGAAGTGCTCAGGGTGAGCTATTGTGACCGGCCTTTGTCCTTCGTCCGTCGTTGTGCGTCGTCCGTCGTGCGTCGTCCGTCAACCTTTTTTACTTAAACATCTTCTCCTCTGAAACCGCTCATTGGATTTTGACCAAACTTCACAGGAATACTCCCTGGGTGGTCCCCTACCAACGTTGTTCAAATGGTTTTGATTGGTTGTATGAAAAAATAGGGTTTCAAATGCTATTTTCAAAAATCTTCTTGTCTGAAACTACAAAGTCCAGAGCTTTCATATGTGGTGTATAGCATCATCTAGAGGTCCTCTACCAAAGTTGTTCAATTTATGCCCCTGGGGTCAAAATTGACCCCGCCCCGGGGGTCACAATTTTACATTGAATTATATAAGGAAAACTGCAAACGACTTCTTTTCCTGAACCGCTAAATTAAATGGAAATTTAGCTAAACTCAACAGAAATGGTCTCTGGGTGGTCCCCTACCGAAATTGTTCAAATGGTTCTGATTGGTTGCATAAGTAGGTCACGGGGTCAAAAATTATGTTTTCAAAATGCAACTTTCAAAAATCTTCTTGTCTGAAATTACAAGGATCAGGACTTTCATATTTGGTACACGTATATAGCATCATCTAGAGGTCCTCTACCAAAGTTGTTCAAATTATGTCCCTGGTGTCAAAATTGACCCCGCCCCAGGGGGGCACAATTTTACATTGAAATATATAAGAAAAACTGCAAACGACTTCTTCTCTTGATCCGCTAATGGGAATTTGACCAAACTCAACAGGAATGGTCCTTGGGTGGTCCTTTCAGAAATTGTTCAAATGGTTCTGATAGGTTGCATAAGTAGGTCACAGGGTCAAAAAATAGGTTTTCAAAATGCAATTTTCAAAAATCTTCTTGTCTGAAACTACAAAGCCCGGGGCTTTCATGTTTGGTATGTAGCATCATCTAGAGATCCTCTACCAAAGTTGTTCAAATTTTGTCCCTGGGGTCAAAATTGACCCCGCTCCGGGGGTCACAATTTTACATTAAATTATATAAGGAAAATTTCAAACGACTTCTTCTCTTGAACCGCTAATGGGAATTTGACCACACTGAACAGGAATGGTCCCTGGGTGGTCCCCTATAAAAATTGTTCAAATGGTTCTGATTGGTTGCATACGTAGGTCACGGGGTCAAAAAATTGGTTTTTAAAATGCAACATTCAAAAATCTTCTCGTCTGCAAATACAAGGCCCAGAGCTTCTATATTTGGTATATAGCATAATTTAGAGGTCCTCTACCAAAGTTGTTCAAATTATGCCCCTGGGGTGAAAATTTAACTTGGCCCGGGGGTCACAATTTTACATTGAATTTTATAAGGAAAACTTCAAACGACTTCTTCTATTGAATTGCTTATGGGAATTTAACCAAACTCATCAGGAATGGTCCCTTGGTGGTCCCCTACCACAATTATTCAAATGGTTCTGATTGGTTGCAATCATGTAGGTCATGGGGTTAAAAATTACGTTTACAAAATGCAATTTTCAAAAATCTTCTTGTCTGAAACTACAAGGCCCAGAGCTTTCAAATTTGATGTATAACATCATCTAGATGTCCTCTACCACTATTTGGTGGACAGCAGTAATGGTCCTCTGTAAATGGCACCACTGTGACCTTTGACCTTTTCCTCAGGTGAGCGACCCAGGGCCCTTTGGGCCCTCTTGTTTATATTTTGAGCAACCAGATTTTGCAAACAAAGTGATCTTTTTTTACTTTTCGAAGCAATTCGTCATTGTATTAAACAGTAAACTGGTGTTAAAGTCACGCAGAACATGTAATATGTTAAGTAACACACATATACTAAGTAGTTTTCACAGAATAGCTTAAGTTCCATTTGCATTCATTATAATAATTATATCTGAAGACATTTTATAACTAATTGAATTATTATCAAAATGCATTGCAAACGCCTACTCCAAATGCAGGATTTACAAAGCGTCTTTACAACGTGCTCGCGGCGCGCCCATAACGCGCCCACGGCGCTCTAGAATACCTCACCGAGTTGCCACAACGTACCCACAGCGCGCTGTATAAAACGCTGTGCAACGGCACATGTTCAAAATAAAGGCCGCCGCATGTCGTTCTAAGCGATTGCACAGCTGTGAGGACACCACTCTGGTGTGAAAGGGCTTAACGTAAGACGTCAGACGCGGAAAAGCGCTGGTAACACAAAGGCTTGAGAAACGTTTATATGAATCTTTTAAGTTTTATTTATGTTTTTATTCACATAATAGTATAATTATGTGGAGTCAGCCGCTGTAATGTAAGTGTACTGTAATTGTATTGTAATTAAGTGAGGTATGAAATGCAATTGTATTTCATTCATTATTGACATAATTATACGTATATGTTATGCGATTTTATGAATGTATTATATGAATGGATCAGACTGTATTAGATGTGTGTTTATTATATAAAATATATCAATCATTTCTGTATATAAAGATACATGTAAAATACAATTTACACAAACTGACTACAAAACATACAATTGCATTGCATTCGCTCGAACAATTTAGACAGATCTTAAAAACATTAGAAAGCACAGGTCTTTTTTTCTGGCGCACAGGATCTTCAAACTTTTTTTAGCATTTGCGAGTTACCTGTTTGCACCTTATGCTTGTGGGATAATGTGACGTACAAACTTGTTGTTCCATAACTTGATTTCAGATTCCAGATTAAAGGACGCTTTAATCACTGTGAATTTATCCATTCATATCGCATAAATTTATCTGTATAATTGGCTTGCGATAATGAACATTTTATGAAAATAAATGCTTCCGTGATTAGGCCGTAATTCGGTTAATCAAATTCCAAGCATATATTTTAAACATTTATGTTAAGTATTATATTCAGAATTATAATTTAATAGCAGTGTTGTTGAAGTTAATAGAGAACATGTTTAAATTGTCCGAATAAGCAATTTATAGTAACAGTAAACAGTGAAAGAAAGGCTTATGATAACACCATATCCCGTTCAAATCAGTTTGGGAGTAAAGAGCTCGTTAACGTTATGGCAAAATCTGTCGCTATGTGCCTGTTGCAGTTGACCATTCGGATAGTCTTGGTCTTGTAAGCTCTTATTGACTTGAATAGTTGTTCAAAATATCATTAGTATAATCTCAATACTCAGACAATATCATTGCATACCTGTGTTCATTACAAACAGTTTCTTGTGTGTTCCTTAAATCAAATTTTGTCAAACGTGTCAATAGGACAAAAGTATCACGTTTTACCTATATTAAGGTATATTCATATGTCTAAGAATGTTGTTGACTTTCTTGTCGATTGTTATACTCTTTAAATTATTTAAAATTGTACAATCTCCTGATACCTATAATCAAAAGGTACGATATTTATTGCCGCATTGCTATACATGTTTAATTATGGCATTTAAAATTCGTTAAGCATTTGGACAAGTATTTATTATTTACAGAAACCATTTATAAATTAAGGTCTAGAACACTAAATATACATTTCATATTTTTTACTTTTAAAGGTCAATAAACACATTTGTAAGCAAATACTTTTAATATATATTTTGTGGTCCTTCAATTATTTTGAGGAGTATATATGACTATAAAATGCATTGATTGCTTATTATCTTTAAAATCACAAACTTTTAAACACAAATAATCCTTATACAAGTGCAAGTCCTTAGCAACACTAACTAGGCTAGTTAGGCTCTTAGATGGCAGTCAAGTACCGAACATTCTTAACATAGAACAGAATTAACGTAAACAATATTAATTTAAACAACAATACATGTAAATAAAATTATAAAAGGACAAACAATGTTTTCAATACAATGTACCATATCGAAGCAGAATTTTAAAGGTACAAAACAAAATACTAGTGACATAGTTTTACTTATTCGGAAAGAAAATTCGGATTGTCAACAATTCTATTATTTTGTTCATAGCACATTTTAACATACACAATGCAATTCATTATTATCATAATAATACCATACGGATATTATTCGTCTCTAGAGTTGAGTAAATGCCTGTTATTCAGCCAATAATCTATTTAAATTTCAATGATATCATTAACTTACTGCAATCAACAATTTCAATGTTAGTGAAACGTGGAGCCGGGGCTCTACACTACCTAATACTTAATTTTGTAAGTTTGTGTTTCTCCAAAATAAAAAAGGTTTTATCATTAGTACGCCGGTGAAGATGCTATTTAATGATAAGTGTACATTATATCTTCAGCCCTTTGCGTCGTGTAACTGTGCGCCAGGAGAAGTGTGTGATGCGGACATCCCAGAATGTAGTGTGAAAGGCAACCTATCATATTGTACAACCGTATCATATCTTTATTTCAGTGTTTAGTAACTGTTTCAAATGAAATCAAACGGCTAGTGTCTGACGCATGACACATGGTCTCATGTTATGCCTAAATAATATGTTATACTGACGAAAATGTGAATGCCTTGACAAACTTAGTGTATTTGTTAAAGTATGAACGAATGGTTTGTCGGACGACCCGGAGGTTGTTTCACGTATGGTACTTATAAAATTCGTTGTTAAGAAACAGTTGTAATCAGGCTTAAGATTTAAAAGTGTGTTGCGGGTTACATAATCCTACAAATAGCAGATACTCTTTTAGATGTTTTCATTTGGCAAAGGTGGCTTTACTATATTGTTTTTCAATTTTCAAGCCGAAATATGTATGTAAGAGGTCAAGAAAAAAAAACAGTCCTTCACCCTACCGATCGTTTTAAGTGGTTACGCAAAAACACGTATTATTCTTAAGCTAGAGTTTGGCTGTACATGTAATCAGCTCTCTTTGTCTTTAGAATGTCCCCCACTCCTAGTCTCACCCACGGGCAAGGTTCTCGGCAACATGAACAACGAGGGAGCCAAGCGTATGTTTAAGTGCTTTGGAAGCGACCAACAGTTAATACACGCTGTGTGTTAAAACGGACTGTGGACAGGGGCAAACTGTTTAGGTATTTTTGTGTGCTATATTGTGGACAAATGTCGGTGTTTATCTTTATTTATTAAAAAATCAGTTTTGATAAACCAAACAGTTTTTTTTCGGCGCAGCTAATGCTTTTGTCCTAGGGGTTAGGTTGTGTTTTAGCCAATGAGAAACGATGTGAGGAAAAATTTATGACTTTTAAATTGAAGAACACGTCCTGCGATTGGTCCAAATCAGATACGTACACTGGTACATGTCGTCGTTTAAATGTCTGTGGTATAATTAACAGAACAGGAATCTGAAAATTTGTTAAAGATGCTAGTTCTGTATCTTTTTACCCTTATAATTGGTCACAAATCTTGCAATGCAATGAGTATACTAAATAAATTAACATTGTAAAAGGAATTGCAATATTTTGAGATAAATAATGTGTTTTTGGACAAAAAAGTAAAAACACAACAACAACAA
>Ga0224511_10004510_pt1 | contig 10566 bp, 8 predicted proteins | sample SF_May12_sed_USG_2_FD_169988 | JGI IMG/M metagenome (GOLD analysis project Ga0224511, IMG submission 169988) | Sediment microbial communities from San Francisco Bay, California, United States - SF_May12_sed_USGS_8_1 | ecosystem: Environmental > Aquatic > Marine > Sediment | place: USA... | reverse complement strand
GGGGGGGGGGGCTTGTCTTGTCTGGTTGCGTACACATTGACTACGGGGCATTGCTCTAACCACGCTATGCCTAGAGGGGCTAGAACTTCAGACTCCTTTGAGTGTCTAGACTGACCCACAGGTCCAAACCAAATGCTTCCCAAGCATGACTTGAAGGAGGGAGAGAGAGAGAAAGAGTGTCCACAGGGGTGGGACAGTATATCAACTTACGTCGGTCGTATACAGTGTCCACACGGCGTAGCTCGCTGGAGTTCGTAATCCCAGATACACTTTACATCATAGACCGGTAGATATAACCTCGGCCTAAACTATCTGTGTAGAATTGTCTGTAGTCAGGAATCTCCTTACTATACACCGTTGTCATCCTGTCTCCTACAACCGATAGGTCATAGTTGTGAGTCCTCACTCATGATCTAACTGTCTTAGTCAGTCATAAAGCTCGTCACGTTCCTCTACATATAGCTGACAGTCTCGCTATGTATGTAGTTTAGTTTTATTTCAGTCACTCTCGCACCACTCTCTCTCTCTCTCACATACACACATCAGGCATCCCTCTTTATAGTTTTTGGCTGGTTAACTGACTGAGCTTGCATATCAGCCAATCAGGGCTCATTGGCTTGTCTCTTCTGGTTCATAGCTAATCTCCATAACTTTAGCTTACCATAGAGTTATGCTCTCCTAACTCACGGATCCTTTAAACGAAGAATAGTATTCGCAGGGTACGATAATTCCTAATTATAGTCATATCAACCTGAAAACCTTCTTCCCAGATTTGCGCACCAACCCTTTCTTCAGTGTTGTTGAACTTAGTTGGTGACTATATAGTTATGGCAAATTAGAGATTGGCTGTCAGATATTTTAGCGTCCTGGAGAGTGTCACTCTAAATTGCTACGTATCAAAGTATGGATTTGCACCCCTATGAGTCCACTGAGGTAGTTGATAGATGGGCTTGGCCATGTTTTTGTATAAATTATAAAAACGGTTTGAAACATAACAACATACTAACTGATTACCTTAGTGGTGTGGATATGCATGCTAGGATTATGTTTGCACAGGTCAATTTGGTGGTATGGTATCACTATCATGTTTTGTATGATATTAGGCTGAACCATTCCATTCCATTCGTCTTTCTTTGTTTTTAGAAACATGAAGGGTAGTGATAGCCTGACCTTTCTCGCTCTGTCATCATTTTGAATGGTGTGAGCGTGCAGCATGTCAATAAATTCATCAATATTTAAATCAATCTGTGAGGACATCTTGGCCCCGGCAGGGGTCAAGGTCGGGGGATATAAGGATGAACTCTTCACCGATCTCAGCGATGAACGGCGAGATGAACTATCCTGTCAAATCTGGTGAGTTTGGTACTTCTGGATATAATGACAATCATAAATCACCGCAGTAAAAGAATGGAATTCTCTACCAGCGGATAAGGGTCAACATCATTCCATCGTTGTTAAAGATCTATACTTCTCCCTTCTTGAGAAGAGTAGCCGAGTTTCGGCGGGTGATGTGTAAACTGACTTATATAGGTTGACTGACCCCCAACCTAGAGCGATGATACTGACCTGCACATGGTGTTTCGTACTAAGCTGTAACTTGTGAAAAACGACTATTTAGCCCCGCAACTTTGCCATACCCGAGAGCTGTATCAATGACACATGCATCGATATGTCTATGATTGGTCAGAAATATATATGTTTATGGTGCAGCCGCAGCGAGTTATCCACTTCCTAGAAAGTAACCCTACGGTCTAGTTTGGCAGACTCCTAAAATTGCGTCTTTGCAACTAAATAAAAAACGATAGTCTGATACATTTGTCTCTCCGAGCAGATACGACAGTAAATCAACATATCTTTCTTGCTATCACGCAATTAGCCCTGAGTCGCCTCACCCTAAACACATTCGAGCGACTTATTCGATCGAGCAAAAAACCCCAACATTTATGTTTGAGCAGTACTGTGAATGGCGCTGCATCGGATTAGCCGCACGGCAATGTGCAATGAATGTTAGCTTGTCTGGAAACACCTGTTATGTGTATAGTCGTCCTACAGTTACTCCTATGTTACTTTTAGTTACATGGTGGTTAAGGATCCCCAGAGGTGTGAAAACAATCACCTGTTCTGCGCTGCCTGTATCTTCGCTTGGTCCATGACGAGTGAGACAAACACTGACAGGTGCCCGGTGTGTCGTGTCAGGGGCACCTATGCAGCCAATGATATGCTAAAAGCCGAAATGAATTGTCTCGATATCAGGTCAGTCAGTATGTGAGCGACTATTCCCAAAAGCCCATCAAACTGTACAAGCTTTTTGTTTCAACTAAGAAAATCCGTGCAGTAATGTAGTACATTTTGCGCTCTCACTAAAAAGCTTATATACCCATACTGTAGATGTATAGCCGCTGGCTGTAGATGGAAAGGAATCCTGGGAGATTACCGTAAGCACAAGCACGGACTCGAAGATGCAGGAGTAGATCCACACCAGGCTGGCCTTCCCGCTGTCAGGTGAGTCAGCAAAGGGTCAGCTGAGTTTGCTCACCTCTGGAACATTGTGTCTGCTCATGCAGGCTTGGTATACACATATAGGGTCACTTGCTGGTTGGTGGAACCACTGACTGGTGTGGTGATTTACTGACTGCATGTGGAGAGGATTAATGGTCTGCTTTTTTCTTTGCTGTTGGCTGTTAGCAGATAGTAGGCTACTGGGTTGCATGTTACCATTGCAGAACTGTAGCCAGTCTTACCCTGACCTAAATGCACCTGGACGATTTTGCTGGGTAACATGGTTACCATATAGTGATTAGGGACCTCCTTCTTAGGTCATTTGACTTTATCTCCATGCAGTTTCTGTGAACACCGAATTTATTAGAAGTTCTGTGCAGTGTAAATAGCATTTTTACCCTTGCATATTATTTCTCCATGCAGGTCGTTATCTGGTGACACAGTTTTCCCAGATATCCTGGCTAATGATGACATCGGCAGTTCTGTTCGCTCTCACAGAAGCCAGGCCCAGAGAAGGCACCTTAATGCCCAACTGAATCTCATTGACTGTGAGTCTAAACTCTACACAATACTCATAATACTCACAATACCATCATATTTAATGGACCTCCTAAGCCTGAGGCTTGTTGAAGCGGTAAGAGCTAGAGGAATGATGTGAGGAGTTCATTCGCGCAGCAGGCGCTCAGTGACCGGGGCTTGAATCGATCTTGAGCCAAGCGCTCTAACCATTGAGCTATCCCAATATCCTGCTATCCGTTGATAAGAGTGAATAGACAAGGCTGCTGTATGACACAGCTCAACTCAGCTATAACAAGCATCATTGCATTACACAGGCTCATACAGAAGTATTATCAGTATAATGCGCTATTCATACTACTAATGGTTAAACCCCATGCAGGCATTACTTCTTTTGTTCACGGAGATGTTTCCCGCACAGTAGTATATATTTATTGGTACAGAACTCGGTTTTGATAAAGACATATTTTTCGTTTAGGCCAGGCTCGGCTAGCATTTCTCATGGATGTGTTTGAGGAAGATTTGCAGAGACACCGGACTAACCTGGCCTCACTTATCCGAGCTCAACAGCGTTATAACAACGCAGAGCGTGAGGAGATAATTCGACTGGAGAGGGAACTCAGAGACATGACTGGAAATCTGCTGTCACTTATAGAAAGTATGAGTGTGCCTACATGTAATGTGTTAGCTGGGGCTGAGCATGGCTATACCCACTCAGGGGTGAAGAGGGACTCAATGGATATCAAACTGGGCCTTGAACGGGGAAGGAAATAAATATTCAGTTCGGTGCAAAAATTTGTCTTTATTCGCCGAAATCTCCTAGGTCATAGAGCGCAACCATTGAAGGTCTACTCGTCGAATGGCATTCTCTAGTGGGCATGCGGGTGCAAGCAGAAAATCTCCTTACGACTTACCCTGCTTGGGAAAAGCTGGGTCAAATAAACTTGGTGGGCCCATTTCTGTATCACTCATTGAAAGCTGGTCTTTGATTGGGACAAGAGATTATTTTAGGGGACCAGTGAACTCACCTGATATTATTTATTAGGTCAGACAGGTGTCCATGTCACTCGATCACATAGGAAGTATCAATGGCCTGCCACACGATGGTGAAAATTTCGTGAATATCATTGCGCGGTAAATCGCTTCGCGAATTTGCCATAGCTGTTTCATGCGAAACTGGCAGTTCTAGGATGCCGAATAAAATTGCAAATCGTGCCTACAAGGCATGCGCTGATTGGCTCAGTCACTTCAATAGCCCTTGGAAATCAAAAAGTAGAAAGTTAAATGGCCAACTGCGTCTGACTTGAAACCTTATTTGAGCCAGTTTGGGAGTCATCATCACAGAGCAAGAAACAAATCAAATTCATAAGAACCGGAGCATCAGAGGTGATTATAAAATGAAATTTGGCCGAATTTACCTGCGAGTCGTGGCTAGTTGAGTCTAACTATGAAGAAAATCCCCACGTATGCTTTTAACATCAGTTTGACTGGAAATAGAGCCCCGGTACAGCACCAACGTCATGTGACTACGGAAAACCCTTATAGTAGTTTGCGAATATTGATCGCAATCGTGGAGCTGGAATTCTGAAATTATTGTGTCTTTTTTAGTAGCATATTGCAAAGTCGCGAAATTGCCATCTTGTTCTCAGGCCCTTCATGGTTGCCCACATGTCTTTGTCTATAAGCCTGAAAGGTGACTCCCAGTCCTAGAATTCCACCTTCATAATGGAAAAGTGTGTGCAAGGGTCTGCGTGCAGAAACTTTACATGAGAATGTATTCTAGTTGTTATGATTTTTATCTGCGAAATATCCCCATGTACTGTGGACACCAACACGGGAAGCTGCAAAACTCAACTGCACCTATTCAGTAAGCACGCTTCTCAGGGCATCGGCTTTGCGGCAGGTATGTTCATAGCCAGAGTGCATTCACTTGTGTGTGTAAACTCGGTTTCTATGTCTTTATATCTGTGCCTGAATTACAGGTGCGACGCATGATGTTAACAGGCTAACTGATAACATTGCTAGTGATACTCGGACCGACTATTCGGCAGCCTTCGAGCCGACCCCTCGATATAATCACATGACCTCGCCTACTCTTTCTGGTATTATGAGACCACTCAGCCGTCTAGGGGTCACAGCGAGGACAGCAGGTCAGTCACTTACTCTCTCCAGTATAACAAGAAGATAGATGGAAGATAGATAAGTTTCTGATGTGATGATGTGGCATTCTGAGTTAAAGCCAAGCTGCATACCTGTTGTAACTGATTTACATGGCCGTGTTCAGATTCGTATTGCCCAGACTTCAAACCAAATTCATGCTGGAAGCAGAATTGTAAAATTAAGAATTGAGTTCTCTCGGTCAGCGTTAATTCCGAGCACGGATAATTCAGAAAACCTTGATAGTGTACTGGTCACTTGACTCAATTGCTTCATTGGACTAAACCGACTAAGGGCTATCATGTTCCTCTCCAATCAGTTCCAAAAAGGATTGCTCAGCTGAACATTACAATGTGACATATGCAAAAATCAGCATAATCCACTCGATGAAATCATCACATGGAGACTTCATAATACTTTATTCTTTTCAATTTAAAGGAATTCCAATTTAGTTACCCGCAATGGTTTGGTAACATGCTGAAGTAGATAACATATCCCATTTATGATTGGTAGCCACTGCAGAGGAGACAAATTTAGAGACCACTCCATTGCGAAGAGCCCGTTTCTTTCAGAGACCAGCAGTGCTGAATAATAGCCAATCAAATCGCCTTTCTGAAGCCGTTAATGTAACGAACAGAGAATCTACAGAAGCCGCACTAATAGCGAGCCGATCCCCAGGTCAGTGCTAAAACTGCTACTTACCTGCAGACGAAGTATATCATAGCTATACAGGTTAGGTGTGCATGACGAGTAAAGGCACCTTTATAATCACACTGCATCCGGTCCGCCTCGCATTTGCATGGTCTGTCAGCTAGAGTCTCATTTGAAAGCGGTTACACAAGTAGTCTGTTGAGTCAAGTGACATGTCACTGGTTGAGTCAAAAATTTACCCGGGGAGGCCCCTGCTTCCTGGTCAGTACACCAGAGTTTGACGTGTTCTAGTGTTCAGCACAGTCTGCTACTAAATGAACCACAATTCAAAAACCTTGGTTAACAGAATAAACCAACTTTGAATTGCGTGAAGTCATCAGTTTGACCACCAGAAGTCTCAAACCAACCAAGCCATGGCCATTTTCAGCTATAGCATATAACTTCCAATCGATGTATGATGAGCAAACGGTTGCTTCTCATTGACCATTTTGCTGCTCTTTCCGTTCACACGTAATTCTGGCAATCTTCATAAATTTTGTAGATGCTCGGAATGATGTAAGGGACATTCCACCTAGAGCACAGAGACTTTTAGACAGAAGACCAGCTCAATCACAGACCATCCGTACCCATTCATCCATCCCGCCTCCGCCCGCAGCAAATCTGTCCACATCGAATCTATCCACATCGAATCCATCAGCACCTGACCTGCTCACTGACAGCCAAGTCAGACGGCCTGACCAGGGTTCATGGACAGCATCACAATCGACCAATCAGACTGCAGCAAATCCATTCGCTATCACATGGCCTCCTCGTCCTCCGCCTTCAAGGTCAAACCCATTTACGATAACGTACCCACCTCGGGCTGGCGACACACCACGAATTAGCCGAGCCAGTGCACGACGTAATATGGCTGACAGGCGTAACAATGGAGATAGCTAATTCATCATTGGGCTAGGTCTTCACTCAAGTTTTCAGAGTCTTTTTTCCACATCGTGAATCTCATTCTGGATGGAGCTGGAAATATTGACTCGCCAGTTTCTGACATTGGATCTGAATTGAGAAAAACCTATTTTCCATTGTGAGCGTATCAATGTATTATTAACAATAACTCTACAGTAACTCCACATAAACTTGGATATTTATGCAAATACGATAAAAATTGTCAGTTCAGCTCGCAGTGTGTCGTTTATATAAACTTTTATATACAGTAGATGTATATATAGGCCTAAACCTAGACACAGTTAACAGCAGAATGAGCAGAAAGATGCCTCCTGTACGTGCCATAAATCTTACCGGTGTTCTTCCATTAAATCCTACAATGATTTTCTGATAATCCTTTATAATCATACTTGGGCTGTGTACGCAAACACCACTAAGGACTGTAACATTGGAGTTTGTATACGCCCTGCCAGAAAGCTAGAATGCTTGCGAAATTGCCTACCCAGAGGGGAGGGGAGGAGGGGAAGCGGAGATATCTGGAGCGAAGTTAGCGTTTGTGCTGAGTTTTGATTGGCCACTTGGTCCTCAAGTAAGAACTGAAGATGTCTGTACTTTGTACTAGGGTACTATTACCCTTTAGGATTAGTACCCTACTTTGTAGTCCCACATCTACTGATATTTGATACTCTTCCTTGTTTTCTTCCTGGCAATTATTCGTGTAGACTGTAGTGTATGTATCATCATACAACAAACAGGCAAGTAAGTACAAAAAAGTCACTGAAGTCAGTGCAAACTCACTGTTGACTGAGACACTAGCACGACTAGTACTACTACTACCTAGTAATACTGAATAATACTAAAATAGAACGTCGTAACCGCGGTGTCAAACATACCATGGACCAATCAGAATCAATCGCAAGCATGACTTCCGCTCCAGATATCTCAAGTCACGCTCTTGGGTGGCGCTCAGTGAGGGAATGACAGAAAACCGGTCTGCATTTTACAATTACTAACTAGATTATTTTTGCAGCTGGAATATTTTAAAGCATGACTGAGAATACAACTGATACTGCCGGAGCTCAGCCTCAGCATGATACTGCCGGAGCTCAGCCTCAGCATGGCACTCTGGAATATTGGCAAAACCGCTGGGAAAAAAGTAAGGGCTACATAACATTGCCTACAACTACAACTTGTAGTTGTAGTGCAACTACGAGACAAGTACAAGTACAACTCGATGATTGATTCACTCAGTCAGGAGGAGGAACACGAACAGGCTTGTTCAGTTCATTCGATTCATATCATATCATACTTACCAGTTAACTTATACTACTTTTTGAAATTGAGTTTGATAATGATAGCTTTGAAATGAAATTGCCACCGTCACCATGGTTTAATGAAAATTTGTCTTTGTTTGTCAATAGCAAAACTTTATTGAACTATACTCTAGTCTATAGTTATGTCTATAGTCTAGTATAGTCTATACAGTCACTAGCAGTAGCAGGTACCAGTTTAATCATTAAACTTTAATGTGTGAATCGCCCAGTCACACTCTCTGCTAGTACTAGTAGTAGCATCGAACTCAATCAGTCAATGTTTTTGGATCAGATGTAGTTTTCTATTGGTGAGCCATCGTTACTCATTCTCTGGACTCTGTCTATTTTATTTATTTAGTTTCATGAATTAACTTAAATTTCCTGCAAGATAACATACCATCACTAGGCTGAGTTAGTGAGTCGAGACTAGAGAGGCAGACTTTTTCACAGTAATGTTTCATCAACTGATCGAGTGAATTCCGCAGCTGATGTGTATCACGCATATTCCATTCCATTACTGTCTAGTGTAACTCCTTTGGTTGTCTGGACTCGGGGTCTAACAGTCATAAGGCAAGGGGCCTAGGTTTCCATGGGACGCCCAGCAACCGGTTTGATGGTCGTTACGACATTGCTCCTTGGTAGCGATCATTTGTTTTGTAGAACAAATTGGTTGGCACCAAGATGAAGGTCACCTGAAGCTACAGGAGAACTTTCTTAGCTTGTTGAAGGAGCACTATAATGGTAGCGCACCTGAGGACCTCACTGTGTTCGTACCATTGTGTGGGAAAAGTCAGGATCTACTCTATTTTTACAATCTCGGCTATTTGGTGGTTGGAGTTGAATACTCGCAAATCGCCATAAATGAGTTCTTCACAGAGAACAATATCAAGCTGGCTTCAAACAGCCCACAGCCCTACACTAAGAGTGAAGATGGCCGCCTGATCCTGTGTCAAGGTGATTTATTCACATTCAGTGGTGACCCGTCTTCACCTCTACCTCTGCCTGTGGAGACCTTTGATATCGTGTGGGACCGAGGCTCATTCGAAGCTATACACATTAACGACCGAGAGCGCTATATAAAACTTCTGAGTTCTCTCGCCAATCCAAAGACTCTGTATCTCCTTGCCATGAAAGACTACGATAAAACAGTCTACCCAGGCCCCCCTGTGGCCGCCACGCCTGAGGAAGTAAAGGGCTTATTTGGTCACGTGTTCAGCGTCAGCGCTTTCTGCTCCTATGATTTGTTTGCTTTTGATGAGGATTTTAAAGAGAGGTTTAGTGCTAAAGGCCTCAAGGAAGTGATTGAGAATCTTTATATGCTGAAGTCAGTATAGAACCTATGATTAACAAACAATACTTCAAAATTTACCATGTTAATTTTATCATCTCAGGCCTCTGCTTTGGTGGCAATAAAATGTAGCCTTAAATTAGCCTACTCCTTTATCTGTGATTATGGATGTGTGAGACACCACACAGGAGAGTTCTTCAGAGTTGTACTTCGATGCTAATAATGATAAAAATCTATTTATAAAAGCAATAATCCTAATAATTAAATTACACCATATCGATAGAAAAATAAACTCATTGTAATAATACTATCACATTTCATGGCACTGATATGATCATATGATCTCTTCCCATGCAGAGTTCTATATGCTCTCGGTACATAGATTTATAGTTGGGTAAGCCAAATAAGGCAGCCAATAATGGCCAGCATTCTACTCGCTGTCACACTTGCTGCTGCGCTAGGAGGCTCAGTTGGAATGACTGGGGTTGTTGTCTCTGGTTCCATGCCCGGCTCTCGTAGGTAGGAGAACCGATCCGGTCGGCGATAATCTCCTTCTACAAAAAATAGCAAAAAGGGTCAGCAAAAAGGAATAACTGACCATTACTTTGTGGATTTCCACCGTAGAGGGGGACCAGTGGTTTGCACTGCACCACGCTGACCATTACTTTGTGGATTTCCACTGTAGAGGGGGGCCTGTGGTTAGCACTGGACCACGCTGACCATTACTTTGCGGATTTCCACTGTAGAGGGGGACCTGTGGTTTACACCTATAATGCATGGTCTCACGTTTTTGCAATGAATGTATATAGATGAACTACAGTAGATTATCATATTTTTTTGTAACCACGGAGCTCCTGTAAGTTATGTGATCCCCTATTATGATAAATTAGTATAATATATAAATGGTTTGATGTGTTTATCGGGTTTGGTGTGTTTATGCGATCTGTCATATGGTGGAAAACATTTTGTTATGGTCATAGACAAAGAATGGTCATGTAGTAACGCCACAGCCTCGATCCCTTATATTATACTATATGAGCGCTGCAACAGGTCCCTGGGAAAACAACTCCAAATAGCAAACTTAAACTACAACATTGTAGCTCTGTCATTTGGTTCATTCATTAAAGGAAAATCGCTCAATTACCTTGAGTCTTTTGCACCATTTAGGCTCATCACGGCCCAGGTTAAGTACCCGTAAAGCAT
>Ga0224511_10004509_pt1 | contig 10567 bp, 11 predicted proteins | sample SF_May12_sed_USG_2_FD_169988 | JGI IMG/M metagenome (GOLD analysis project Ga0224511, IMG submission 169988) | Sediment microbial communities from San Francisco Bay, California, United States - SF_May12_sed_USGS_8_1 | ecosystem: Environmental > Aquatic > Marine > Sediment | place: USA... | reverse complement strand
GCCTAAAATATTATTATTTATCATTTGTTTTCTTTTCTCGGACACTTGGGCCATCCTAGGCCTGAGACCAATTTGAGCAGTAGGAGATAGGAATTATGCGAGGAGCTCATTCTGACAGTTGGCGCTTAACATCACTAGGACTTTAACTCCGGATCTGTTGATCTTGAGCAAAGCACTCTAGTCATTGAGATATCCCGCTATACCAATCAGAACAACCGTTGGACCAAGTGATGACTAGGAATCATCAGTCGAAGGCTCGGACAAAAAGATGTGACCACAAACTCGTATTCTCTCCTCACCTCATTGTCTCTGATATTGATGGGAAACTCAGGCCTTCTGTGGTTCTTAGCAACGTGAACTCTCATGTTTTCAAACGACGGGTGTGTACCGAGCTCCTCTTCAAATGGGAGCATAAAACGTTTCGGCTCAGCGGAAGACTTCTCTACAAGTAGGAGAAGAGGATAAGCCACAGCTGAACTAGATCTGCCTACACCAGCCAGAGGAACCACTATACACTGACCAGAGAGATATGGAGCCGAATTAAAGTACAACTGAGAAAAATAGATCACCTTGGGATAACAAAGACATTGTCGCTTGGTGATGTGGAATACAATGCGCAAAAGTTAGTTCGAATTCCGCAGTAAAAACTAACAAATCGAACACAGGAAATTGTTTTGCCAGAACTTCTCCTAACTATATACTCTTACTTCTTAAAAACACTACTGTACACATGAAACAAAACAAAATCTTTAGACAATCTTTGAGGTCGGAGATTCTTAACCGAAGAACTCCAATTTCGCTATTAATACTGTACTCAAGGTTTTATCAATGGCAATCAAATCAGCTATATAAGACCCACTCTATTGAGTTTACTCCCAATCAACAATGTTCTTGTTGTTGACCGTACCACTCACCAATTAGTATGTCTCGGCATCTAGTAACAAGCTCCCACAGCACCAGGGACATTGCGTACACATCAATCTGTTTTAGTGATGACTCACAGTCCCGTAAATTCACTGCGCAGTCCAAGATTTCCGGTGCCATGTATCGAACAGTGCCGACCTACACAAGGATAGCTTTCATAAATATCAGACGTATCTGGTTGCCATGACAACACTCCAACCCAAACACGGTCGTTAACCTTTATGATGAATGTAATATATTATGCCAGACAGTGCAACTCACTGTCATTTTTCTGTATGAATATACCAGCCAAAATATGGCGGTATCTGGGACGTCGTTATCCACCTGCTGCGTGGATCACCATGGCCTAGTCATAACGGACGTCGTACTGACAGCATGTCAACCGAACAGTTTGGATGAATTAAACCCACAGACAAATCCAGTGACTCCACATACGAATCACTTACATCTCTCAACGAGCCGTCTTCCGCATGTTCTTCCACGCCGTTCTTTATTACTTTGGATCCACGAATTTTCATGGAGAAGCCCATATCGGCAATGACGCAGGTCATATCGCCTCTTATCAGAATATTACGACTGTTGATGTCTCGGTGAACGATAGCATGCTTGTGAACCTCTGTAATAAGGAGGGCAGTCTGTTTTAGCTGGATTGACACAACAATGACTATAGAGTGACACTCCCAGGATTAGAGACGATCAGAGTAACAATGGAAACATCGGGTTCACCAACTGACTGAACGACAGTACATACCATTAATATAAGTCTCTTGATGCAAGTAACCGACGCCAGCAGCTATAGTCTGGCCGAGACTGCACAGGTCAGTCCAAGAGATGGTACGTGTCTTCAGATAAGAGGCCAGTGAACCGAGAGGCACATACTCCATAATCACAATATACTAAAAACAAATTATTATTATCACTATTACATGAACATTACGTGGGCCTCGCAGAATATTCTCTATAAATTCCATGGCCTGTCTAGCAATATTGATCTTACCAAGATGTTTGTGTTGTCCCCTTTGCCTTGGGATCAATAATAGAGGCCCCATTAGCTGTTTGTCTAGAGGAGTTCAAGCCACCAACACCTATCCTAGCAATACCTACCCCACAGTGGAGCGGAGAGGATAAAAATAAGACAGTAAAGCTACAGCATGGTTCAACCAGGAAACATGCTTTGAAAGACCGAGCCTTGTCTAGCAAGCAGCATAGTCAACTTTGAACACCGTTTTAACAGCTGCAGCAGCTGATGACTAGGCCGTCTCATGACTGCTTGTCTGCGGGCAATCGACTTCCGGTTACCATAATTGTCACCAGCCATGCCAGCATCTCATATAGCAAGCCAGTCAATGCTATAACGGTCTGTGTGGCAACAGTGATTGAGGAGGGCAGAAGGATACCTAGCGAAATAAACGAACCGCCCAACCCAAGAATCAAACCAGCTGCATTGAACCTGCTGACTGTCATCACTGCCAGTTAGACCATATCATGAAGGCTTTTACAATGCGTTAGGTTCATCAGAGTTATCTCCCAGTACACAATTAACCATACTTTCGGAGTATATTTCTAAAAATTCGATTCTCGGTTGTGTTTTGAAAACGCGTGTCTCGAGTTTCCGGAATGAAGTGAGGAGAAGGCACACTGGCTTACTTGGATTGTGCCATCGGGATGAGAACGTTCATCATAAGCAATGCATTTCACAACCGTCTGGTCTATTGCATCGAGCACACTGTAGATATCCTTCTCATTATAAAACAGAGTTCTCTGCTGAGGATGGAAATACTTGACGCATACATCGCTGTCATTAAGTTTGGCTTTATATACCTATAACATAATGGTCGGTTATCAGTAGCCTATCATTTGTGCTAGTTCTACAAAATCAATTTCAAACAGATAGATTAGTTCTTGTTTGCAGGAGAGAGTACCCTGAAGTACCGAGGGATGGTTTTCAAACGAACTTGGTAAAAGGTAACGAGATAGTTCCATTGCTAAAGAGCTTGGCTTGAAAGATCTTGAGTTGAAATTTCAGTCACACTGAACGCCCACTGTGACAATGCCCTCTTTACATAATTCCTAGCTCCTACCACTCCAACAAGTCACAGGCTTAGAATATCTGTTAAAAAGGATGGCCAAGTGCCCAAGTAGAAAAAGAAGGTTATGCGTACCTCACCAAACCTGCCTCGGTGCAGACACTGCTCTAACTTCAAATCATCATAATTTACCACAGGCGGCTCCTCATTATACATTCTCATGTCATAGTTATACTGCTCTATCTTCAGCTGATTGGCGCGTTTATCTAGAGCTTTTTTCCGGTACTGGTAGAAGACAATTATACTGATAACTCCGAGGAAAATGAGACCGGCGAACGCGCAGCAAAAAATGATGATGGTCTGCTTATGGTCAGGCCTCTCCACCTCTACAATCACAAACCATATTCAATATTCAATATATCCAATATAACATACATATATTTATTTCTACAGAGGCTATACTATTTAAAGGACCTTCTAAGCCCTAGGCTTGTTGGAGCTGAAAAAGCTAAGTTTACTGTGAGGAGATCATGTTCACAACAGGAGCCTGTCTTTACCCAAGCCCAAGGAACCAAGGCTATCACGGTTGCGAGCCTGGCGCTCTACCACTGAGCTACCCCTCTCACTGACCTATCCCACCATCGCGAATAATATTCACAGAGGCTGGGCGGACAGCAACAGATCGATGCCCACCATTTCTCAGGATCAACAGAATTAACTAAAGCATCTGTGAATCTATACTGGAGGATTTGATCATATGATCCTACATAGAAGCTGAAAGTAGAATTTGTAGGAAACTTGAGTGAGTGGATGGTTATATGTGATATATATCATACCAACTCTGCTCAAATGGAACTAAACTATTTTTTAGCTCTACATCAGCTATATAGAAACCTCTTTGCAGGCACTCTGGTCTAGATTTCGGAGATTTCTATGCATCAGGTACCACCTTACAATGATGTGTTTCCCAAAATGTGTACAATGCTTACACATATCCACATCGTGTTATAATGCAGGTGCTCACCTTCTTCAATGAACACATCAGCGGGCAGCATAGTATGTTTATCATTGCAATTATCCTCCAAGCAGCAGCAAAAGCCAGCCTTTGCCTCCGCTCTATACTGGAACATGCAGGCACTCTCCGACTTGCAAACTGATAGAGTGTTCTGGGTGTACACCAAACAACCTGTAAACAAACAGACATAGCATTTACTCGTTACACTTACGGACTATGAAGAGCACATACTACTACAGTAAAAGCCAGGTGAGTCGAGATTGGTACCGCTATGTGTAGGCCAAGGTATGCACGAGTATGCAGAGGTCATTCCCTACCTTGTCCTGACACCTCCGTCTCAGTTTCGTTTATAATTTTGATGATAGCATGACAGACCAGACGATCACCCTCAGGTAACGTTGCCGAGCACATTATCTGATCAACACCGACCATAGGTGTGAGCAGGTCCTCTCCAATGACACTGGCATTTGTGACACCATCTCCATTCGTACTGTACTTGCAGATAATAGTGTGCTCCGTGTTTTGCTGAGAACTGATATCTAAAACAAAAGAGGCCGCATGTCTACATGATGTTGGTAGAGGAGCCTTGGTCATAACATGTATGTAATATCATCAGGCATCTCCCAAGGGGACCATTCTATGTAACAAACGCATCTCAAAGAAATCTCCCTTCGGTTCCCCTGATGACTGGTTATCTTAAATTTTGATTCAAATGCTAATGATATGATTGATTGAAGCGCATCTTGGTAAAAGAAAGACTCCTATCCTCTAATGGTGCACTTCAAGTTTTGACTCAACATTTACACACATTTAACTGCCGTTTCTTTGGTTCCACTCTGCTTCAAAGCTCATTGATTTATAGTTTGTGATTCATGTACAAATTGAACAACTCTACTGAAGCATCCTACCAGTTATGAGTAAAAGCAACCACAAACACCATGCCTTCTCCATGATGCAGTTAGGTCTTTCCTTATAGGGCAGTTGACTGGATATCTAAATAATAAAAAGCGACATATTATCTCAGCTTCCAGCATTCAGCATGATTAACCCGACTATTACTCAGACGTTGCCAAAGTGGCTGCAGCCAATACTACACCAATCATTGACTCATGTAAACGGCAAAGTAAAAAAACTTCGGAGTAGCCACACCGCAGTAAGTCACTAAGTGGAACACTAACAGTAAAAACAAGCTTAAAGCCACAAACAAACTAACATCAACTACTACTAGGAACCCAATGACTAACTCAATTCATTTAGAAATTTCTTACTTGGGTGTCATGGTGAGTGAGTTGAGTCGGTAGAGTAGTCTACTCGGCAGGGTAAGTTACTAGCCAAGTGTAATAGTTAAGTTAGTTTCGGGCAACTGCTACAGCTAAGCCTAATGAGCGCTAGTTCCCAAATAATATGTAGCAACATGGTGAGCCACTCACTCATCATTGGCACTAGACTAGGTGTGGGACAACATTAGAACTACCTCTGCAAGTAACTGTAGTGTATTGTATTTGTTATTGGTTAGCGGTCAGTCGCTACTACTAGTACTACTACTAGTACTACTACTACCGAGGTAATCGTTGTTGCTTTGGTTTATTTACAACTAGAACTTTACCGTCACTGAACACTGGTCTTCTTTTCACTTTCAGCCCGGAGTCGGGAGTTCGTTTTGTAATCTTATCCACTTATACTTATACTAGTACTAGTTATAGACAGCCAGTCAATCAGTCAACGAGTTACACTCACTACTCAGTCATACTCATACTCATAGTCATACTGACTGAGTACTGAGTAGTGAGTGATAACTCATAACTGAATCTCTGATACTGATAGTGATACTCCTTAGTTAGTCCTTGTCCGCTAGTTGATCAACGAATGACTAAATTGAGTAACTCAATTACTTACTCGGTTCCCGAGATGGTCGTGCTCTGTGATATATATATATATATAATATATATCGAATAACTCAAGACGTACAGCTCATGATGACTACAGACTAGTTACCAACATACACAGATAACAACCTGTCAATTTTGGCTCAACGCGAACAGGCACTTGCCAGCGAACGAGACGAAAAGCCTACTGAAGACGAAATAAATTACTTGCTGGGGTTGGTGTCTAGTTTTCAGACATTTAGTTTAGATATAACACACTAATTATACTTTCCTAACTAATATTTAAGAATAATTTTAATTAAAATTATGGAATCTGAAGAGAAAATGTAAGATTATTGTTAAAAACAAATTATAATATGATACAATATATAGATCCTACCCTGTACAAAAAATGTCTGCCTGTCTGGCGACCTATGACCCAGACAAGCTGTCTGCGATGAACATAGTAGCCGCGAGAAGACTACTCTCAACAAAGCATCTTTATCGATTTAACTTCAAGCGGGTAGCGGATCACAAGCTTGATAATGATTTCCTAAAATTCTGCTTGCCAATGCGCGTACGGGGGGGAGGGCATTGGGATCAGGTTCACTTTATAGTCACCCGAAAAGCAAATTATTTCACTGCACCATCCATATGTAATGTACTCAGATCCTCCAAGTGAAAACCCACCACAGCCTTCAGTTATAATCCTCCAGGATTCTCATTCTATGCCATAGGTTCAGTTACTATATATATTACCCATACCATTGTACCCATATTGAAGTGGTTTAATCTTCAAAATCTTTCATTTGCACTTTCAACATTGTCATGATACATGTCGCAGTTCTGTGCCCCGACAGTTGATAAGGCTATAACACAGTGGCCTCTTTATCTTAGCAAACAGATAGGGAAGGTTGTCACCAAGTCTTGTCAGTATTCATCACATAAAGTGGCTTACTAACATGGCCTCTTTGCGTTGTGTATTCAGCTTTCTTCTGATTCTTAGCAGTAAGTACATGCCCTATAAACTGAAGCACTCGCTCATTGTGAAAGTGTATAACTTTGAGATATTACCAACTTTTCAGATCAGTGTTGACCAAATGGAACAAAGAGAGTCACCTATTTTGGTGTTCTATCACAATCTCACATGATTTTCATCATTTGATCTAAATGGTTTTCTGTCCTCCGCATTGTGGATTCACTGTATCTATTAGCATATACTTGCGTCTCGCATGGACTGTTCCATGTACTGTGTAATTGTATATCAACAGTATACAAATTAGTGAATATATAAAAGCTGTGATACATCTAAGTTCACATCATTGATTGTCATACAGTTAAATAACATGTCCTTCACGACGCTGACCAGGACTGTCAATTGGACTCTGTTTACCAGACTAATGTCTTTGATTAACACATCCTTCGCTTCATGGACCGTAATGTAAAAAGGACTTCTGGTCTTACTTAAGCTATGCATGTAAAATAAAATTATCAAATAAAAAAACAATACATGTTTGTATAAATGCATGAGCGCATTGCGAAAAGAATCTGTCACTGATACAGAGTATACCTAGTGAATTCCTAGCTGCATAGCTGGTCTGTCCTTTTTTGCAGGTGGAAATGCGAGGGTGGTTGGGACTTCTTCGCCAACCAAGAGTTCTGATTTTAATCTCCAAGCTACATCATCAGCCACAGAAATAGCCAGAACAACCGCATTACATCCAGCAACCAAGGACATTACGGGAAACCTATTTACAACAGAAGGGATGCAAAATGTAACTGCTATAAAAACAACAACTGTGAATAGCAACGCAACAATCACAAATTCTACCACAACAACTTACAATATGGAAACGACACAATGGAGCTCAACACTAAGCTCTACTACCAAACAATACACCTCAAAAACGGAGCAAACGCGCACCGCACATTCTAGCACAATAACAAAACCAACTACATCACAGAATACCTCAAATACTGCGCTGACCAGCACAACAACAAAACCCACTACATCGCAGAACATCCCCAATACTGCACAGACCAACACAACAGACCAGCAGACCAGCACATCGACGAACCGAACCACATCACAAAATACTTCAAACACAGCACAGAGCAGCACAACATTGAAGATGACTACAACACATCATCCCTCAGAAACAACGGCGACAACTACAACACATTACACCACGCAACCAAGTCAGACCAATGCAACCGTAAGCTCCACCACAACAGGGACAACATCAACAGCCAACTATTCAACGACACCCTTGTACAATTCTACTTCATCTTCTGCACCCACGCCAACCACAACCACAGCCTCACCACGTAGCAGTCCATCTATAAAATCAACTCCATCCACTACTTCAGTGACAAAGAAACCAATCCGTCCAACTCGACCTTCTACCACATGTAAGTGACAACAGTCTTTATGTAGTAAGGATATTGGTATAACTCTGTGAGATTGCTCTAGGATGTTAGATCCTGAGTCTAAGCCCCCCCCCCCCGCCATTTCGGCCTCCCGCTGTGAGTATTAGCTCCTCAGATCTCCCAGCTCCAAACCCTATGGAATGGGGCCTCTTGCAGGCTTAGTAGGCCTGTTAAAAAGGTTATAGTGAAGTGCACACATAAAGTAATAAAACAAAATAAATTAGTATGTGTGGCACAATATGACAACAACTATTAGCAACAGCCCGCATGTGTTGTACATGTATATACTATACCGCATATTTACAGATAACACTGTATATAATATACATATCATAGGCCACCTGCCGCATAATACACATGTGTCTAAATTATTGGTTGTGTTCCATGAATATTCGCTATAGCTCTAAAATGGATGCATTATAATTTTTATCCAGAGCATTGTCGACAATGCTCTGGATAAAAATTATAATGCATCATTGTTCTATAACTCAGCTTCCCATCTGTTCATTATCTGTTCACATGACATTGACATGGAATTGTTTCCACAGATAAGCCACCTAGTCAGATTCAGGTGCAAATTTTCGGGACAGCGAAGAAGTTCTTGAAGCCACAAATTCTTCTATGCTCATCTTGCGAGAAAAACGCCAAGATAAGTTACGATAACTGCGATGCTGTCTTCAATATTCAGAACTCAACTAATGACAAGAAATACAACTCATACACTTGGTCTTTAGCCAAGTTGCTTCCATCCACCTGTGGAAACTTGAAGATATTTTGGGCAGTGGAGTGGTTTATTGACGGCAGTTGGGGCTATATTAATCCGAACGGAGAGTTTGTAGCCGGTTATCGAGACGAGTTCCCGCATAGACAGATGAGAACAGTTTCTCTGGGAAGTCATCAGTGTCCTAACGGCTCACTTCAGATATCCACCGAGTGGGAGAACCGATGTAAGTATTGCCAACACCAGAAGCTGTGGGCCTGCCGGCCGCCATGATGACATATAACAAAACACATATCCCTAATAGGAAGGGCAACTCTCTGTGTATGTGAAAAGCCACCATTGATCCAATTTCAGCAGTCTTTGTGTCAGTTATCTAAGTTACGTAAAATATAACTCAATGTTCATGTAGCATAAAGCCTACCATATGACCAAAATAATCCAAAGAACCAACTATGATGTGAATACTCCATAATGTCGATCACTTGCATAGTGTGTAGTTCAGATGCTCTAGGTCCCCTAGCTGTACTTCATTTCATTGATACCAGTTTAACACGACCATTCCCATAATCAGTTTTGCAAGGAGCTTATTCATGGTAGCATTTGTATGTTTTGCAGCTGTACAAAACTACAGTTGTGGTTCTGCCTTTTTTACAACTACCAGCCAGCCTTCCACCAAAAGAACAACCCCTGTAACACAACCATCAGTAGTAAAAATGATCTCAATTCTACCAGGACCTTGGGCAACCCGTAGGCATCCAGCATCAACAGACAGCAACCATCTGCCCCATGGAGGGCTCAATGCAGGTTTGTGCACACTCTTGGGTGGCATTGGGTTCTCACTCCCTTTCAACTGGTTGTACATATAGAATGGCCATCACAAAATTTATAGTTGGACCCAGCGAGTGCAGACGGAATGCACCCCAAGGAATAAATGTCTCAGTGGGCCAATCACTGCATTATTTCTGATATTTCTCTGATCTCGATCAAAAGCAGGCAAGCAGAATGAGATAACTAGTGATAAATAACAATATAGTGCAGTCTGTATCAATAGGTATATATTCATATCAATTTGTTTAAATCATGGAGTTGTCCCCTCTTTGTTTTGCTTTTGCTTTAGCTTGATATTCCCACAATACTAATAGAACAAATAAACTCAGAACCAGTATTTATTAATGGCATTAACTAGTATCTATGTCCAAACTCAGATGGCGCATTATTTTCATGATTATTTCAATGTTTGTAGCGCACATAGGACTAATTATAGGATGTAATGCTGCGGTTGTTCTGGCAGTCATCATGGCGACTTATTGCGGAATCAAAAGGTGTGTCCTTCATTACTAAGCTCTGTAGCATATTATATAATAATGTGTGTCATCACAACTCCGCATAATAAAGCTCCTAACATTTTTATGGGTCTGCAGACCTGGAGGACTAGCTATTTCGGTTTTCTTGCCAGTCTTTTTTTATATGTGCCTATCTATTGCATTGCACAGAGAATGCTGGCTCTGTATTGATGTTCAGTATAAAAGTGAGAGTCAAAAATTGTGTATAAATACATGGGCTCCAAAACCTGCTTATCAAATAA
>Ga0224511_10004508_pt1 | contig 10567 bp, 8 predicted proteins | sample SF_May12_sed_USG_2_FD_169988 | JGI IMG/M metagenome (GOLD analysis project Ga0224511, IMG submission 169988) | Sediment microbial communities from San Francisco Bay, California, United States - SF_May12_sed_USGS_8_1 | ecosystem: Environmental > Aquatic > Marine > Sediment | place: USA... | reverse complement strand
TGAAGAATTGTGGGTAGAGTTTGAATTCTAGGACTTTTTTTCTTGAACTGACAACACCACAAGGAAACTGAACTTTAGTTCAATAGTTAACTTCGATACACTTTCATTGACACGGTCCTTTTGTCAAGCAGGCTTTACAAAAGAGCACAATGTTTTGTTTTTGCAACTCTTTAATTTAGCACACACCATGACATGATTGTTATTATAGTCCCACTGGCACTCTACTGTATTTTAAAAGGGCCAAATATTGTTAGTTTTTAGCATTTTGACAATATGGGTCTTCATAAGCACAATATTGGAATGGAATGATCATTTCATTTCAAATGTTGAAATAGGAATGTAGATCTTTTTATTTACTAGTTTTGAAACACAGTTTTTGGGCTTTTTTGTTAAAAAGTCTGAGTAATAATTTTAAAGAATAAATACTGTATTCTGCAAAAGAATATACATCAATGACACCCAACATAACTGTTACATGAAATAATTTGTTTTATGTTCCAGGATTTCTTACTAAACATGTATTTTAATCTTGTTCAAATATACACTACATGTATGCTTTGTTACTTAATTTTCTGATCCCTTGAATTGTCTATTTTGATATACATATATATCTATATTATAGTCTTCCTTTGTAATGAATGATCATTGTATAATTACCTGATACACATTAGACCTGGAAAGGTATTACACTGTTATGTGGTGGGGTATTTAGATTACTTACATGCTTCAATTTTAAGTTAACAATTTCATTCATTATCTTGTGTTATTACACAAAACATTGTTATTTTAATTCCTTTAGTAAATTTGAGCATAGTCTACAGTTGTTGACCATACATCGACATTGACCAAGTCATCTAGTTTTTGAGAAATATGAAGAATAAAGAAGTATTCTATTAGGTCATAACATCAATTAACTTTACATGATGAATATAATAATTATGATCATTTTGGCAGCATAATAAATCATGAGCTTATCTATATTTAATAGAACATCATTTTGAACTTTAAGCATATAATAGAACATCATTTTAAACTTTAAGCATATAATAGAACATCATTTTGAACTTTAAGCAGGGATGTTTTACTAAATGGAAACATATTTCATGGTGCTGTCACAAGTGTTCTATGTAGAATGTTACATATACACACTGCCTTTAGAATGAACACATATCACTTATCTGTTGTCTGGTGAGTTTTTTAGACCCAACCTAGCTTGTCAAAGAATTACTTCCCTTTGTTTTCCATGCAGTACAATACCCGATGGTACTTTATCAGTCAAGGGACTTAACTCTGTTAGGAGTGATTTAGAAAAAACACTTTGTTCCCAGAACATTCCACTGCTCAATAGTTTGCGTTAATGGCAGCTTAAATCTATACAAGTTAAAAATTGCAACATGTTCACATTTGTTTAGATCTCAAACTGTCTGTTCTAGTAGTCTGAATATTAAAAGAGCTATTTTGGTAGAATATATAGATTTTGGTTTAGGGCTTGAGTTGCACCATGGAAACATGTTTAACAGCTTTTTGTGATTTGTGTCAGTAGCAAGTGAGTCAGTGTTGTTGAATGTTTTTTCTTTTTAGTTATTTTAACACTCAAACTTAAGCAGGATCATTTGAAATTAATTAAAATTTTGAGTCATAAAAATTAAAAATCAAATAGTGATCCACTTTCCTGAAATGTTATATGGGTAGTATTTAATATCTTGATGTGTTTTGATTAAAATTTTTTAACTATTTTTAATTGGTCAACTCGGTAAACATTTTGAGGGATTTGTGCAATACAGTACTAACTTCTCAAATTAAAATAGTAAGTAATTATAGTATTGTGTTGAAACCCCCACAAAATGTAAATTACCTTCCAAACCATTTATATATTATTAAAATGCTTGTAAACCAGCTTGTTCTTTGCTGTACCTCAATCTTGAATCATGACTTATTTAATTAACCAATAATAGTACATGTAATAATGTCCTACTTTGTGTTTTGGTTTCCAAAGCTCAAGATAAGGTTTTTATGAAAGTTCGACTTGACATATTCTTACACAAATTTTGGTGTGTAACATTATGACAAAAATTAAAAATATAAGCATATAATAGACCAAATTTGTGTCAGCAAAAAAATATTCATAAATACGCAAACTCATTCCCTATCTGGAACTCTGGATGTCATTTCCAAGCTTGTTGTTGTTTTGCCTGTACTCAATTACTGCTTATGTACATATACACATGCAAGGGTCACATGCCTTCCTGGAAAATTGAACCTCAATAATTGTTCTTATTGCGATTCCATTTCGATTTCACCTTGGAATTAACGTATCGACAGACCCCTTGAAATGACGTCTGATGCTCAGACATATGTTGGAAAGCACGTTACGTCAAATATTTCAAGTGCACGTAACCAGCAATACACAAAAGATTCTGTCTTCTGATTGGCCAAAATGACTACGTTATGACGTAACGTAAATTCCCGCCTTTTGTCCGACATAACGTCATTTCAGACTACTTTATGACGTAACGTAAATTCCTGCTTTTTGTCAGACATAACGTCATTTCAGATGGTCCGACCAACAGTTTGTCAATAGGTCAATCATCTTATTGAGGATAACTTCATCAACCTGTCATGAATGACCAATGTACTCATTGATGTAACATGTTTTTTAAGTTATTAAATGTTCACATGTTTGTTAATAGTCCTTAAGTCAAACTTTGGTGTTTTGTTATGTGATTTTTGTGCAAAAATTGTTATTATTTTAAACTCAATAAAATAAATAGCATGCACACTATCTTGTTTTGAATATTGTTTTTTTTATAAAAACCACACTTTATGAAAAAGTGTACAATTAAAATGTACACTAGTGCCGTTTAACATTTATTATCATGTTCTCTGGAAGAAATGCCCCCGAAACATGCCCATCCAGAACACCTTTCCAGTTCTTGTGGTCGCATTGGTTGGGCATGTAAATCTAATCTTGTGGAACAGTTACATGTCCCTGATATTCCACATGACTGGTTTCTGAATTTTGCTGTGGTCGGCGCGGTAATTGTTACATGTCCCTGGTACTCCTCATGACTGGTTTCTGAACATCGCTGTGGTCGGCGCGGTAATTGTTACATTTCCCTGATATTCCACATGACTGGTTTCTGAACATCGCTGTGGTCGGCGCGGTAATTGTTACATTTCCCTGATATTCCACATGACTGGTTTCTGAACTTCGCTGTGGTCGGCGCGGTAAGTGGGGGCACAAAAAATGTCCTCCATGATTCACCAGAAATCATAGCCTAGTATAACAATTACTTTAACTTAGTACCATATCATCTCCTGTTTTACATTTTACAACAAAACACAAGAAAATGCACAATTTAGAGATTTATTTGAGCTTTTTTTTTTGCCGAGCATCACAAGGATTACAAAAGTCAGTACTGTCCAAAAGTAGAGTCTGCCTTTTAAGACTGAACGATTCTGGATACCAATGACATGTACTTATTCCTAACATTATCGTAAGCTAATCTTTAGTTTTGTCTATTTTTCGTCCTGCTTAGCTTTTCTCGATAATTCCAAAGGTGTAAAAACATTTTTGTTAGTCTTAACTGACTTTTAAGGTATTGCTAAATCAGTTATATTGATGTCTTGTTTAAAGATGCTATGTCTGTATCTTTTAGGTCAGATTTGTTTACATCTTACATTTTAACCATATTAAAGCAGTGAAACCTACTCCCATAAATATGAGAAACTGCCAGATAAAGTTATCCATGCATGTTAAAATATTATAGAAAAAATGAATTTGTTGAAAATGTGTGGCCCGCAAATTCGACTTGTTTATTTACGTTTCGACCCATTGCGTCAAAACAGTTAAATAGCTTGACTACAATCAATACTCTCAGTTGACTGGTGGAGCTTGGTAATGCATCCGCTTTGGGTGTGAGAGGTCCCGGGTTCATTTCCCGGCTCCGGCAAGGGTTTTTACGTTTGATTTTTTGTTTTGTTGTGTTTTTCCTTTTTTCGTGAGTAAAAACAAATGATTTGTCACAACATTTTGCAAATTCTTTTGCAACATTAATTTATTTAGTATACTTAACATATTGCAAGATTTGTGACCGATTATAAGGGTATAAAAGATACAGACGTAGCATCTTTAAAAGAACTAAGACTAACGATTTTTAAAAAAACAACAACACAATTACAATTTCTTTTCAGCAATTACACCTAAACATGACCGACAACTATCTTCTGAAAGACTCTGTGTCTGGCTGCTGACGTTCACCCAAAATGTAAGTTTCAGTTATTTGGTAGTAAGATAAAGCCAGACACATATAATACGTTGTGAAATGAGTCTTTGATCACAGCTTTTAGCAGCAATGACCAACAGGTATCAGCTTAAAGACTCGGTGTCCATCTCCTGCTGAGGTGCAGGCGCAATGTGAGTTCCACTGAAGGCGAACGTTAGGCCTGTGTCGTGGAACTTAGAGACGACCATGTGCTGCATCTCCGTGCTCATAGCAGGTGTCAGGTGGTTCGCCCAGTCCCCGATACAACCTGCACAACAGAAAGGGGGTTATGGTCATTAGGTGGTTAGCCCAGACTCCAATACAACCTGCACAACAGAATGGGGGTTATGGTCATTAGGTGGTTCGCCCTGTCCCCGATACAACCTGCACAACAGAATGGGGGTTATGGTCATTAGGTGGTTCGCCCAGTCTCCAATACAACCTGCACAACAGAAAGGGGGTTATGGTTATTAGGTGGTTCGCCCAGACTCCAATACAACCTGCACAACAGAATGGGGGTTATGGTCATTAGGTGGTTTGCCCAGTCCCCGATACAACCTACACAACAGAAAGGGGGTTATGGTCATTAGGTGGTTCGCCCAGACTCCAATACAACCTGCACAACAGAAAGGGGGTTATGGTCATTAGGTGGTTAGCCCAGTCTCCGATGCAACCTGCACAACAGAAAGAGGGTTATGGTCATTAGGTGGTTCGCCCAGACTCCAATACAACCTGCACAACAGAAAGGGGGTTATGGTCATTAGGTGGTTCGCCCAGTCTCCGATACAACCTGCACAACAGAAAGGGGGTTATGGTCATTAGGTGGTTCGCCCAGACTCCGATAAAACCTGCACAACAGAAAGGGGGTTATGGTCATTAGGTGGTTCGCCCAGTCTCTGATACAACCTGCACAACAGAAAGGGGGTTATGGTCATTAGGTGGTTCGCCCAGACTCCGATACAACCTGCACAACAGAAAGGGGGTTATGGTCATAAGGTGGTTAGCCCAGACTCCAATACAACCTGCACAACAGAAAGGGGGTTATGGTCATTAGGTGGTTCGCCCAGACTCCGATACAACCTGCACAACAGAATGGGGGTTATGGTCATTAGGTGGTTCGCCCAGACTCCGATACAACCTGCACAACAGAATGGGGGTTAGGGTCATTAGGTGGTTCGCCCAGTCCTCGATACAACCTGCACAACAGAAAGGGGGTGAAATAATTAGATGACAATGTTTCATATACAGTCAAAAAGAACAATATCCAAGTTAGAGGAAACATTTAATATAGTTTTTATATACAACTTATATATAAACAGTTTTCATCAACACATTACTGGAACAATGTGGGCATCATTTACTGGCTTAATTCTTGTTAACGTAAAAAATATTAATGATATCATAGCTGCTCTTTGCGGTATAAACAATTTTTTTTATAAATTCCGATACAAAAAGTAACTATCAAGATATTTATTTGATAGTTCACAGGTATAATTGGCACATGTTATATTATCAGTGTTGTAAATATCAGAAACTTTGGTGAAAAAATGAACATGTTACAGTCCCAGTCATGAAACTTAATGAATGACCCTTGTATAAAGGGAGAATACTGCAAAATACAAGGTTATTACTTCCCTTTAAAAATAATATTACTTATTTTAGTTTTTGAATTATAATTAAAGATAATCTTATTCCTCATTATGTCTTTTTAGTAAACTAGCTTTTTACTGATGATAAAAGAATGTTTTTAAACATGCTTAAAGTTTCTTATATAAATACTTTGAAAACAATAACAAAGTGAATCGAACCCGGGACCTCTTTTTAGAGGCACCCTTATAATTAACAAATGTTTGTAGTTCTGTACACTTTACTGTGCACAGAATAAAATAACTAATGCGACTAAAGTGATTAATAACTATGATAACGAAGAATAAAACTAATGTGATAAATAACTATGATTTATAAGGAAGATACCTAAAGTCCTCCCATATATATATATCTATATGAAACCACTACACAATTATTTTTTTCATACACAAAAAAATCAACAATAACCTAATAATCACAGAGAGGTTTCAGATTTGCACCAATTTACTTGCAAGGTTTATTGCTAGGAATGATTGAGGGAATATTGAATATTTTAAATGATAAATTATTAAAACATCACTTTTTAGCAAATACAAAATACCACCTCTGGCCTTTTAGTGACTACGGTAACAAGTCAACCACACATACCATGTTAAAAGGGACTCCACAAAGGTCTTCACGTGTAACACATGGTTTGACGACATTTGACATGTTCATGGACACTTAAATTTTTGGATTTCAAATTATATGCAATATAACTGATTCAAAAGTAAAAAACTATTTTGTTGAGATCTTAAATTTGTGGATTGACCTACCAACGAAATACACGAAAAATCTCCAACGAAAATAAATGATTTCACAGTAATCACCTTTTCTCATGAATGTGCCCTGATTCCTGTCCGCCACACCGAGGTACTCGAACCACCAGTGGTTGGTCATCGGGTTCTCCCGCATCTTCTCAAAGCTGCAGTGAGTGATTATCGCTTTCTTGTCCTCCTCGGAAATGGGCTTCTCGAGGAATGCAGAGATCTTGTCAATAGTTCCAGCAGTGTCCTGAAGTGGAGAGTTTATATTTTCAAACTAGCATTCATAAATTAATTGTTGGGCTGATGATGTTTGAACTGTTTACATGTGTATACAGAAGGTGACACTTTTTTATGGTTTGACCTTTTAAATATCCAGATATTACTAAACTAGAACTCCATGAATCGGCCTGATTGGAGGAGCACAAATTTAAATCAAAATTTTGTTGTGATGGGCAGTTACTCTTTTAAAAATAACCATATACAAATTGCCGTAATATATATGTTTTTAAGTATCAAAAGCTGTTTATCATGTCAAAATTTGGTGAAGATTACTAAAAAAAGGAAGTTTTTACTTTACAAGCAAAAAGTATAAGGGCATTAACTCTTAAAATACCCAATGCAGAGTTATGGTTTTTAATTCTGCACTTTGCCTCATTGCCATCAAAATGCACACTAAGTTTGGTGTTGATTGAACTAAAGATTATGGTCTGGACAAGCTGTTGCCAAAAGTAAAATGAAATGGGTCTTTGTTAATTGATATTTGATCATTGATAACTATTTTAACATTTTTATAGGTCTAAGATTAAATAAAATAAAGCCTTTGTGACAAACTACTTTTTTCAGATCCTCGTATGTGAGAAACAGGATGTTGTCATCACTGCGATGATCCCAGAATTCCTTGACATGGTCACTCCAGGGTGAATAGAAGGCTGCAAAACAAAATAAATGAAAAAACTTGAGATTGCAACATATTTAAGTTACATTTTAAGCTTAAGTGTTAATAAATTATTGAATACTGAAACAGTTGAACGTACTTGTTTAATAAATATATAGAAGGTTACAAAATGCTGCATGTGATCACTTTGAATGTGGCTTAAACATTGGCATTAAGTTAATTCTAAATATTGATCAATTATATCTCAAAGTATTTATTTTAAAAATTCTGGTAAAACAAAACATAGCCCAAATTCTGCTGTCAGCGAATACCTTTATCTTCGAGAAACAGTTTGAAGAATTCCTTGAACTCTCCCTTGTATCGTGTCACAGGAAACAGGTACCGCACATAGTGGTAGAAGGACACACAGACATCCTTCGGATTCCTTGCTATGTAGATAATCTGAAACCATGTCACCCAGGTCATTATTATAACAGGAAGTTAATCATATTTATAAGTTAACATCATGTCCAGTAAAACAGTTATGTTATCTTTGATCCGATGAATTAATCAAGACCTTTAATTTTGAACCATCCTTGCAGTAAACTTTTTTTCAAATGATCTTTGAACCACCTCTTCTAACGTATGATGTGTGGCCAAAGCAGTGGTTCTCACTTAGCATAACTTTGCACTTAGACAACTGAAACTATAATTGACGTATTGACAGAACGCTTGAAATAACATCCAGTGCTCTGAAAAATGGAGGAAAGCGGGTTACGTATAACATTGCATGTGCCAAAGCCAGCAATACACAAAAGATTAAGTTTTCTGATTGGCCCAAATGATGTTGTGGTTTATAGTTACATAATTTTCAGCCTTTTGTTTGAACCAAACATCATTTCAGATGGTCCGTCAAATTGGTTGTCAACACTTCAATTAAATAGCATGAACAAATAATATAAAACCTTCTACCAACCTTAGGCTTGTTATTGTGCACACTTTTGGGCAGCAAGCAGTAGGGTAGATGTGACTTGATGAGCCTTGGTCCTCTAGTCATCGCTACTTCCTTCACCCCAGGATAGGAAAACTCCAGGTAGGGGAACCTATCATCAAGCTTGTATCCCTTCACGTATTGAAAGTTGCAATCTGAGTGGATTAGCTGTACTATCTCTTGCAACCATGTAGTCCCTGTTAAATAAACAAAACATAATAGAGTAACTTCTAGATTAACATAACTCATAAACAGCTACACTTGTACTTTTTAGTATGAAAAGATTTATTTAGAATACAACTGACATACATATAGCAAACAATAATTAAGTGTTTCTTTTACTTAGATTTAACCCCATTCATTATACTCATTTTTAAAAGTTTACAAAATTAACATAAAGATTTCACATACCTGACCGTGGAAAGGAAACTACCCAGACATCATCGGACCTTGTCTCAAAGTTGATCAGATCATCAAACTGGTTAATGATAAAATCCGGCAAAACATAACCTTTGTATGAATACAGCTTTAGTCTGCCCCATTCCTTGATGCTTAAAAGTTTGATACCTTTATTCTTTAACTTGAACTTATTGTACTCCTTGATTCCAATGGCAATAAAAAGTCCTGCTCCTATAGCAAATGATCCATAAATAGCTACCATCAAAATAGTATCTTTTAACCCCTTAGCTTGATTTGCCTTCGAATATGTTTGATGTCCACCTGATGCATGAAAGTGTCTTATTTGCTTAAGCACACTGACATTTTGATTCACTGTATGTTTGGTTTCTTGTAGGCCTTTGGAAAAGCCAAAGGCTACATTTCTTGGGGAATTTGTAAAACCATTTCTAACTACAGCATGGCATCTCAATATCACACGTGCTAAATTCATTTTTGCACAGAACTCTTTAAGTCCCCATCAAATTATAATAATTCGCCCCTTTTGAGTTATATGAATTTGAAATTGTCTAACATCAACTCACAACTCTGCACCCATCCCGACTACTGTTGGTCGTTTGTAAACCTGAACCAGAGTCTCTGTAAGACTGTATACATGTAGGTCTCTGCCTGAACACAGTTTCATCAAATATTGACTGGCGACTTAGACATGAATGCTATGTATTTCACAGTATTTGTCAGTAATTATTGTCTCATGGTTAACATTTCTGTCAAATATATATAAATGGTAATTTAATGACGACAGAATTTTACAGAGGTCATATCTAATATAGGGTTGACATTTCACGTTGTTTATAAAATTGATGGCAGTTTTGAAAACAAGGGAGGTAACAAAACTTTAAGAACAGGGTTATAGTCCACTCTTATAAATTTCAGTAGCACATAGTAAATGAAGACTAACTCTTCTTTGTAGTTGGTGTATTTAATTGTGTAACATCACAATCTTCAACAACTGAAAACACACAATGATAAACATGCATAATCATCTATCTCCCCCCAAGTCTTTGGGTAAACATTAACAAGGTTAGCAATCAAAGACTGATAAATGATGAGTAGACAAAATATGTTGACTAGGGATATTTCAGCCACATGATTGTACAGAAAAGACAACAATGTTTTGCTAGCTACAAGAGTTTGTCAGTAATGCCGGAAAGTCAATATTATGATAATATGTCCATAAAGCATAAGTAAAGTCTGTAAAAGGTACCTATCAACAAAATCAATGTGAACAAAACTTGACTCCATATATGCCTAATATAGTAAGAAGTGTTTTTTAAGAACAATACTATTAAATGGAACAATGAACATTATTTGGCAGGCGTCAAAATTTCAATAGCATAGTCTTTCTGCCAAATGGGTGGTCGCTTAAGTCTGGTGGACTGTCTCAGGTTGGGTTCTGGCCTTGGGGTCCCCGGTGCTGAGGGTGATGGACTCTGGGGATCCATGGGTGTAGGTGCACCGGTATCCAGAAGTGGGCTTCCGGGGTTGTGTTGGGAACCGAACGACAGTTGGCGGCTTGTGCGTTTCCGATTGGGGGAACCGGCAGATACTCCCGTAGGTGTCTGGGGTGATGCTGGGAGCGGAGGCG
>Ga0224511_10004507_pt1 | contig 10567 bp, 9 predicted proteins | sample SF_May12_sed_USG_2_FD_169988 | JGI IMG/M metagenome (GOLD analysis project Ga0224511, IMG submission 169988) | Sediment microbial communities from San Francisco Bay, California, United States - SF_May12_sed_USGS_8_1 | ecosystem: Environmental > Aquatic > Marine > Sediment | place: USA... | reverse complement strand
CAACATGAAACCGTTACCTACATATTAAGCAAATGGACTCACAATTTGGTGCTAAAATGTCATCCCCATACCTCAACGCAGTACATGTTCCTTGGTCAAACACGTACAGGTCCGTTGGTCCTGCTAAACAATTTCCACCCCAAACCATAATGGAGCCACCCCCAAACCGATCGTGTTCCATCATGTTACAGTCTGCATACCATTCGCCTGGTCGTCTCCACACACGAACACGCCTATCACATGACAACAAATGGAATCTACTTTCATGTGTGAACAACACAGACTCCCAATCACACATTTTCCAGTTAAGGTGGTTCTCGGTAAATTCAAGTCTCTGAATACGGTAAGCACGTGTCAAAATCGGGCCAGTTGCTTGGCTTATGGCATTCATCGTATCATTGTAAAGTATATTGAGGATGGTTTGGGTAGACACTCGCTGTCCCGTGGCCAGCTGGAACTCTGTTTAGAACCGTACAGCAGTGCTTGTTCGGTTCCGTAACGCTAACAATTGTATATAGCGGTTGTACAACGCGAACGACCTTGCCCCGGGCATCTGGTAAACAGTCATGTCTCTCAGTACCGTTTCCACATCCGAGGAACCACTCTTTGTGACACGCCCGCTAGCCTAGCCATGTCACGCTGTGTGTTCAGGACAATATGTACCACCATTGCTACCTCCGTTGGATTAAAATGCCGCCTAACACCATGGCATTAGTAAATGAGCACATACAGACCAACAAAACACCAAAGAAATTTCATTCTGACCACAATAACAGACTTTTGCTATAGACTAATCATACCAAAGACCTGGCCATTTATAGTGACGATGTGTTAAGTCTCAATTTACATGAACTTCCTAAGTAGAAGACCGATTTTATTACCCCTAGGTAATCGCATTTTGATGAGAAAAAACGATTGCATTCAAAACCTTATTTATGCAATGCCTCCTCACCGGCATATATATACTTCATATCTTAACAAGTAGATTATCACATGTGTCGCCGAGTTTATTAACATTTTGATTACGATATACTACTTTTCATAGTTTATTCTTGTAGATTAAATAAAATAATAAACATTGATATGAAACCAATTTCGAACTGATTTATGGCTTCTGTTTGACATGCTTTTTTCAATTATTTCAGTACAAACAACATTATTCTTTTAAAAACAAATACTGCACAGCGTAAAAATAGTTATTTTATTAACATTAACATCTAAATCTTAAACAAGCAATACGCATTATTTATTCATCTTTAGAAAAACCACTCAAACTTGTTTCAAGTTTGCCTCGTGATGTAAACAATAAAACAACTCTTCGCACTGTGTGCTTTGTTGCAGCAGACACAACGCTACCGGGAACGCAAAACACACCAATACTTGTAAGAGATTCTAGTCCGTATATATATGTTTTCTTTTCTTTATTTGAAGGGGAGAGATGCATTGTATATGTTCCAGTGGATTATTTCACGCGTTAATCCTGTTCTTGCTGGTTGTGGTACGTACATTGACCTATCGACATCTCGCCCTCCTTCCTTTGTCTATATAATTTACGCATCGCTTGACTGGATACTTATTATAACAAAAGGATGATAGCAATAGTGATTCATTAAATATGACTTACCAAGTTTCAGAACTAAGTTGATACAAAAGAGTGGTCCGAAAGGCAGGTCAAATGTAGTGCGAATATCGATCGCTTTTATTACATACATGAAGCGAGTAATACGATGTAATCCATTACACACAGGTAGTACATTTTTACAACTTTTGATTTGTGGTTGATACAAGTTTTATTCGTTGCAGTTGTTTCTGATAACGCCAACATTTTCAACTAATTGTAAAGATGTATGCAAACATGAGGACCATCAATTCAATGGGAAATGTCCCAATCCTGACCCTTGTAGTTGGCAGTGTGCTGCCGAGAGGTTTCATATAATTCATGGAGAATGCGAGGGTGACCGAGTGTACCACTGTGCCAGAAACTACACCGACAAAAACCTCCTTGATCTAACCTTACCACGAGGACTCGCCTATATAGAAGCATGTGCACGTGTTGTCATGTGTAAACAAGGTAATGCATAAAAACCATTAACCTGATTGTATATATAAGTTTAAAAGAGCGGCAGGGTCCTTATAAAATGGCCGTTTAAGTCCAGTTGTTGATTTCGGTTTTAAATTATTTCTTAAACCATTTGTCCCCTAGTATATGCTATAGTGGTAATTTCGTCAGTAACTTACCTAAGAAAGTTTACCTCAAATAATTAGTTCGGCTTCACTTCGCATAAAAGGATTTATGTAAATAAAATAACCACCGTTCTCTCAAAATCAGTAGTTTGAATAAAAATAAACATGTTTATGTTTTTTATTTTGAGTTCATGGCTGTGTTCATTATAAAGATAAACATATGTAGGTCAGTGATTTAACGCCTAATTTAAGTTAATAATTTGTATCAGTATGTTTCATGATACCAGTTTTATGCAGGATTTTCTTGTTTATATCATTGTAGGACAACAGCCGGCTATTTCTACAGTAATCAACACTAGGTTAGTGCCTTTGACAGCGGCCTATGCAAACTGTATACAGTGCGAAACTAATGCAAGTTACGCATACCGTGATACAGAAACTAAAAGGCCGTCCTCTACATACGCAGTTTGCGGCGATGCGAACACTTTAAACCCAGTTTACATGTCTGCATTAGCCACAGACGACATTCCAGGTAAACAAACATAAACATATTTGCCAACAATGTGAATATAATAATATTTTGATAATATTATAATAAAACATTTTCATATAACCAGAGTCCCCATATTGTATCACAAAGATACATGTATGTGTTGTGGTTTTAAATTTTTCACAAGTTCAGACTAAAAAAAGTTCATTTACAAACACAATCTTACTTCCGATTATTTCTTAAAACATGTTTTCAGGCGGAGTTTATAAATGTCTTCTTTTTTCAGAGACTTCTACTGGTGAGTTATGCTCTATTTTTATTAATCACAGTGACTTAACGTGTCCACGTAATAAGCCTGTACAGTAATGAGAACAAGAAACGCCGCAATGACGAAACCAGGTTTTCAACGATTCAACCAAGTATTGATGTGACAGGAATAAGAAATGAAAGATGGCAGTGAAGAATAAATGATGCCGTCATTAAGTTGCATTTGGTCGCATGCGCCAAGTTTGGTGTGAAAATGTTAAAGCACCCTAAAGTTATTGAGCGGAAACTGAATTTCTATTTTAGGAACAGTGATCTTGACCTTGATCACATAGACCTGGGTAGCAATCCCAAGCTGCGTCTTGATGTTGATACCCATACACCAAGTTTGGTGCCAGTAGGCCAAAGCAAACTAAAGTTATTAGGGGGAACTGAATTTCTGTTTTTAGTAGCAGTAACATTGACCTTGATCACATACACCTGGGTAGCAATCCCCAGCTGCGTCTTGATGTAAGCTACTATACAGCAAGTTTGGTGTCAATAGGCCAAAGCAAACTTAAGTTATTGAGCGGAAACATTTTTTTCTATTTTAAGTAACAGCGACGAACCCTAAACGCAATCCCATGCTAGGTCTTTATATAAGCTGTCTTTATACAACGTTTCATTAAGATCGGTTAAAATTAACTGAAGTTATTGAGCGGAAACCATTAGGGAAACGTTGAAAACCTGGTTAATAAAACGATAGATGTAACAGTAAAACAAAACAGAATCGAACACTTGCATGCAATGCTCACTGTGATCTAAAGATACCGGCTTTTCCCCCACTCTGTTCTCCATCGGTAGCAGTTTCCCTGTGAAACCACTACCTGAATTTTACTAATATAATGAAACATAACCAGAATTATTATTGAGTCGTCGTCGGACGTTCTATATTGCATTCCAGTGTGTTGTATCAGCAGGTAATTGGGCGAGATATGTGTTTCGCAGGTCGAAATAAAAACCTGTCTGACACCACAAGGTCTTACAATTTCATATTTGGTATATAATATTATGAAAATGGTATCCACGTTTGTTTGTATAATGAGTCATATTCACTAAATGCACGGGGCTGCTTTTAAACCATTCATGTAGTAGGTGAATTATAATAACCAAATCTACCAATGCCTGGAATAACATTATTTCAATCTGCACCAGTAACAACGTTAGCTTCGTTTTTTATTGAACAAAACAAAATCATGAAACCTACTTCTACCTTTAAATGGATCAGATAGAATGATTAGCGGTCAATACTTTAAACTAATTATATCAATATAATAAAAAAGAATGTTTCCCACGTACATGTCAAATTAGTGTCATTACTGTGTAATAACACTTATAACTAGTTTATTAATCTATTAATTAACGATTTTGACAAAACAATGAACTAACAGTCAAGTGGTTGAATATTCCCAGCCTGATGACTTAACCTCAGTTGACGTTAAATGTGTGTCTACGCTGATACTAATGACACTTTTGAATTTCAGGTACGCCTCGAAAACAAAATAGCGATGAAGATGCTGATGAAACTTTAACTATCCTACTGATAGTGATTGCTGTCGCGCTTATTGCATTTTCAATTGTTGGTATGTTTTTAGGTATAATATTAAATGCAATGTGTGGTGTATCATAGAAAGAACCGCGTAAACCAGGTGTTTTTGTGTTCAAACATTCAGAAATAGGTAATAACTTGTCATCTAAACTTTCAGTTATTCGACGAATCCTTCGAGCAAGAGCAAACGCAATTGGAAAACACGTAACGAACGTTTTATTATAAATATACGCGTGTAAAATACTGTGTGAATGTTTTGTTATACTGTTTAATTAACTAAATAATTAATTAATTATTCGCATTAAAATGAGACATAATTACTTCGAGTTTCATTTTTACATCACCTTATTATAGAGTTTGTATGAAGCAGAAGTAACAACGGAGTACATGTACAAGGATCGTGAAGACCATGCACAAGATCTAGTTTTGCACTCAAATGGCCATGACCGTGACAAAGATAAAAGACCATTGCTATCAAGTAATTTGTTGTTGTTTGTATAAACTTACATACCTAATAAAACTAGATGAATTAAGCCAAACGTTAACGGTTTTTATTTTAAATAGTATATACTGGTGAACTGAATTCGTATTGTAAAATAATACTCCTGTTAGAAAACGTAATAATCTGCTTACATTTTAGTGTTCTTACATTATAACAGACGAGAAAGTCTCCCAAATCGATAACGGCAAGGACACGGATACGACGCCGGACAAGAAAACGCTCACTGATTTGGTCGAGGTATGTCATAAAAGCACAACGCATTTGGTTCTGTTATGTGTACAGTACACATTGTCCATATGTATTTAGGTTTATGTTATATTAATAATTAGCTAAATAAATGATAAACAACATGACCACAAAGGAATAAATTTACATTGTATTACATTTACTGCATGAACTTTAATTTAGAGGATTGGTGCAGAACACCACCAACCTCGTTTATCAGGAGAACCAAACAATTGCAATAGTCGTGCGGATCAAGCACAGAAGCCACATTTGTACTCAAACGGCGAAGGCCGCGAAGAACATAAAATACAACTCATGTCTAGTAAATATAGTCTTTTAAAAATTTAACATTCGTAATGCTTTGTAATGGATTAACAAAATAATGATTAATTTGTTTCGTGTTTTTGTAGAAATGTAAAGCAATGCAGTTATAATGTCAAACTAGACGGATGCATTGATTTTAATTGTAAAATATTAATAGTCATGCCAGTTTATGTAATAATCCCTTCAAGTGCACGTCACTTTAACAGATGATGCCGATGACCAGCATTTCGCAGCAGAAAATGCGGTCAAGGGCACGGATACTGGTGGGAAATCAAATCACGATAAGGACGCGAAGCAAAATAACAATATTGACATTAACGCAAAACACCATGAGGACGAAAAACAGGAGAAGGATGAGGTCGGAAAACCAAAACTCGATACGGACGTCATACTGAAGAACGATAGCGGCGTTAAATCAAAACATGGTAAGGACATGAAACAAAAGAACGATGATGACGCGACAACAAACCACAATAAGGACTCGAAACAAAAAAATGATGATGGCGAAAAACCAAAACAAGTTCATGAGGCGATGCAAAAGAACGATACTTGCGTGAAACCAAACCACGAAAAGAAGGTAACAGAAAATACCGATGGTGGCGTGAAAGCAAATCACAATGATCACAAGAAACCAAAACACGCTACAAGCGTAGCTTCTAGTCACGATGATTGCGGAACTGAACAGAAAACAGACGGACACTTCAAAGCGAATGTTTACGAGGTGAGTAAACAACACTTTGATGAATGGCATTATTGAATATTGGAGCTGTGAAACCTTAAGGCTGCTTCGTGCGAGATTTAAAAAAAGTTTCGAATTTTACATAGTTTTTTAAGGATATTATTTTTCTTCTTTTCTACAAAACATGCAAGAAAAATCCGTTATTTGGATCCGAGTCGGGAATCGAACCCCCGCTACTAATACTACTAAACGAATGGCACACCTGACCCACACATACTTGTACAGGGCGTCATATTTAAGTTTAAATATCCTCCAAGGAACCTAAATTAAGAGTTTTCATATTTGACTAATTACACCATTTTTAATGCTAAAATAACGGTTAACATTTTATATTTTTTTTTGAATGTAAGAAAACAAAACAATACGTCTTTTGACGTAAGCTAGCTTAAATAATTATGATTATTTTTAGGGAAGTTATGTTTTGTTCTGTACGCTTGGTCTTAAATACGAGAAAGGACGCACAATAAATATCCGAATAAAAGCCTGTACGATTAATAAAACAAAAGTAGTAGAATTGTATAAAATATGATTAAACGAACTAGAAATGTGACGAAAGAACACATATGTCCTCCTTCACCCATGGTCACATATAGCTTGAATTTATTGACCCCGACTTGACCTTCCAAATTAGCATCTATTAACAATCTACACCCCACCGTTTTACGATCAATACCACGCCTTACCCCTATCTCGGCAATTTACGCATGCAAATGATAAATCTATCGTGCTCTGTAAGATCAAGGCTTGAAATTATCTACTTAATTCGAACATCCGTTAGTGGAAATGCTAACCCTAACCCTAACCCTAACCCTAATCAGCAAGGCATCGCTTTTTGTTATGACATGAAGTAAATTACTTAGTATGGTGGTTCGAGTCTCACATTTTTCCATTATTTTTCCGCCGTCCTTTCTATAAAACCTTTTCCTTCATTCCTGAAATGTTTAGACACATTGTATACAAATTCTTTTGCTTTCAAAGTTAAACGTTTTGAAGAAGCTTTTTCAGTCATGTCTAACGTACAAATATACAAGGCCGACTGAACATTAAGTTTACCTATAAATGTAAATGGTTTACTTATAATTCACGAGCTTAACGAAAGAGCAAGGGAAACTCAATGCTTTACTTAACCTTGCCACTTGACCCAAGGTCAATTTGATTTTACCAATATAATAATTGAAAAAAGAAATATGTTGAGGCTCGAACACACGACTTTCGGATCGCAAGCAATGCTCGCTTAACCCCCGACTAAGCCGTCACTGTCCAACATCGTAGTCGTATTGAATATTATAACATTTTTTATTGTTTAAACAAACGTGCACGATCTCAAACGACTTACACCGATTGCATTTACGAAAGCTAATTGAACGTTCGTAATCGACAGATATTATATTCTTGCATAAAGGTCAAGTCGGGGTTAATAAATCCGGGTTATACTTTAAAAAGCACCAGAACGAGGACCCACTTTTTCTCCAATTAGGTCTAATTCAACCACCCATGGAATTATACTTGATTATGTAGTATGCTGAAATTCATAAGAGGCAATTACTCTGGTTTTAAAATATTGATCAGAAACAAAACCCTCATCTGCACAATTAGGTATGGTGGTTAACATGGCTGTACAGTTTTATGTACATGTATGTGGTCATTTTAGTAACGTGCGACAAACGAACGGACTTACAATACCAAACCTGTATGCTCGTTTTAAGTGGGGGAAAACCATGATTACTATAGCCTTTGTATAACAAGTCGAATTTGTCTTACTCGTTGTCCCTAATTATGCGTATTTGTGTGCATTGCAGGAACAAATGGCTTTACGATTTCTGGTTTACTTGATGATTCAATTCAAAGACATCGCTAAAAACACAAGTGTAGAGGCTTGCTATGAGAGGTTCAGCCAAGAAGATGAAAATGTACCGACGGCGCACGAACTCATACCGTTGTTGGATGTTAAAGGCATGGTTAGGTTAGTGAAAGTGACATTTGGCTGTGTTTAAGTTTGTCTTAGCAAGTTCACATTTTAACAATTTTATTATTCGGCCTTTTCTTTAATGTCTTTGTGTTTTAATGTAATTTTGAAACATACATATGCTATATTGAGTAATATCGTATACCAAATGTAAATGCAGGATTTACATTGGTCAAAAGCGAGGTCTGCAAAAGAAATATACACCTTTGTTGAAAGTGACACACACTTGGAGCCTGGGCTTTGAAAAAACAAAAATTGTACAAAACTTTCTTTAAATACTTTTTATCATTTTTACAAGTTGAACAAAAGCCAAACTTGTCATAAAATTAAAGAATAAACAATAAAGCATATAGATTAAAACAAACAATGGTCAGTTTCAGTGAGAGAGATTCGACACTGGTTATTCTGCTTAGATTTCTCCCTCTTTTCGTGGAATGAGACATCATACATTCAAACAAAAACTACTTGATGTCAAATTATACAAAGTATTCAACTTAAGTTGTAATAATAATCATTTGAATACAGCTTAACTACAATGTAACTCTGAAAACCTACCTATAAATGTATGTAAACCCTGCAATCAGTGATAATTTTTGGTCTGCGTTTTGCGTTTTTCACGCACATTTCTGGGAAAAAAACGCACAATTTCAAAATAGGTGCGCTAAAAAACGCAATGATTTTCGACAACTAAAAAGAAGTAATTTCAGAGTGGAGAAGTGCAAAACAGAGGAGAATTTATCAAAGTTCTTGAATAGCATGGCCTATAAGACTGTGACTTCTATGAGGGATTGTGTTATGGAAAAAAAGGTTTATGTAAAACATGAATAGTTTTTATTTTGATAAAATGCATATCGAGGGGTTGGTGCAAAACTATTGTAACTTCTTATTTAAAATTAGGTAGTTACAATAGTTTTGCACCAAGCCATCGATATGATTTATAATCAAAATAAATCATGTGTGAAGTCGTGTCAAAACATTGCTTTAAAAAACAATGTTTTCCCAAAACACCCATTGTTTCCCAAAAAAACCCATTGTTTTCCAACATGTGCACTTTTTTATCCCATTGTTTTGAAACGAAATATTATCACTGCCTGCAATACATGGTAAACAAAAGAACCCTCTTCCGTATTGCATGATATGCAGCACTGAACGATGATCATCAAGTTGTCATAAGTTGCTCCCTATTGAAGTTTAGAGATGCATTTTTATCTACCTTGAAATTAAACTGAAATAATCCTGTTTTGACATTTATTTTTAGAAGTGAAAAACGATGGGTGAAACATTGACATTTTTTTATTTAAAGCTCATTAAATGATTAACGAAACAACTCTACTAGCCTCGACAATGAATTTCAATACTAAGTAAAAGGTAAAAGGGTATATGATAGAACAAATATAGACTGTCTGGGAAGAGAACATTAAGTTTTGAAACACACTGAGGAGAGCATGGTGTGCAACGTATATGATTTTAAGAGGTCCGCAAAACTAAATATAACCTCACAGACAGTCAATAATTGTATAAATACATGTACCCATAGTATATATATCAAGGGATTTTCTAAAACAAAATGATTTGCTCTGCGCCAAGACTACAAATCTTGAATGATCTTATTGGAAGAAAAGTCCTGTCATGTAAAAGGTTACAATGTAATGTATAGCATTTTAGTAATGTAGTGGAAAACTGTGGCGAAATGATGTTTCTTGTATAATATGCATAAACAAGTTAATGTTTAGTAATTTAAACAGCACCCAATCTCAAAATGTTGACTCGCGCAGATCAGGGTCATCTAAAGGATATACAATATTGGCAAACTTTGATATATTTAGGCATACTTCTAATTACTGATATATTGTATGAGCGCTGTATAAACGCCGTGTCATCGTGTGACAGTGGGTTAAGGTACAGGTAGACAACCGACTATGTCTTTCAGTGACAAAATGTTTGTTGCAATTGAGTGTGCCATTGCCTATAACGATATCATTGGAACCAGCTAGTGCTAGAGCAATCCGTCGTGTTGTTATTTGCATAAGTGAGGGAGAATTGGGAAACACATTTTTGCAAACCATAGTTTGAGACCGATGCTTTGTGTGCAATTTGTGCTTGAGGTCTCGGGCTTGACGTCAGGCTCTGGCAACAGATGTTTTTGTTATGTTTGCATTTTTGTATTGTTGTTGATTTGTTTTTTTACAATTTGTCAACATTGTCTTTCTTACAATCTTTTAATTCATTTTGTAATGTTAATTTATTTTGGTATTCTTAACACACTGCAAACTATGTGACCGATT
>Ga0224511_10004506_pt1 | contig 10567 bp, 3 predicted proteins | sample SF_May12_sed_USG_2_FD_169988 | JGI IMG/M metagenome (GOLD analysis project Ga0224511, IMG submission 169988) | Sediment microbial communities from San Francisco Bay, California, United States - SF_May12_sed_USGS_8_1 | ecosystem: Environmental > Aquatic > Marine > Sediment | place: USA... | reverse complement strand
GTCACCTGTGTTTCTATGTACAAATGTGTTATACTGACGTCACCTATGTTTCTATGAACAAATGTGTTATACTGACGGCTGCTGTGTATTATGTACAGATGTGTTATACTGACGTCAGCTGTGTTTTTATGTACAGATGTGTTATACTGACGTCTGCTGTGTTTCTATGTACAGATGTGTTATACTGACGTCAGCTGTGTTTTTATGTACAGGTGTGTTATACTGACGTCACCTGTGTTTCTATGTACAGGTGTGTTATACTGACGTCAGCTGTGTTTCTATGTACAGATGTGTTATACTGACGTCTGCTGTGTTTCTATGTACAGATGTGTTATACTGACGTCAGCTGTGTTTCTATGTACAGATGTGTTATACTGACTACGCATGTGTTTCTATGTACAGATGTGTTATACTGACGGCTGCTGTGTTTATATGTACAGATGTGTTATAATGATGTCTGCTGTATTTTTATATACAGATGTGTTATACTGACGGCTATATCACCACTATGGGTACCCTCAGGTACAACATGGGCTGCCGGGACGCTCTTGTAAGTCACACACTAGTTACTTGGCATTCTTTCTTTGTACATGTCTTGCTTTAGCTTGTGGGCCCGTAATAACAGTCTTTACAATCTATATACTATAATACATGTATTGCTTTAGCTTATGGGCCGGTAGTATTTTTACACGCAGTTTTTTGAGGACATGATGTCCAAACACTCCATATTCTTACGATTTATTATTGACAAATGAAATACAAAGCTTTATTTTTAACTGATTATTTTATAAAAACATAAAACCTATTAATTCAAAAATCCATTTTAGGTTTCTTATAAGGACTTTAAGTTTACGATGGACTAATGCTATGTTCTTGTTGTTTATTTACATAACCGATTTGCACGAAAACAACATCAAATTTCAAATTGATCAGATTTTACATCCAAATGACGACACTCTGTGAAATAACCTTAATATATTTCAAACAAAATATGATTCTTTCTTTCTCTTTGTATGATTTTAAATAGTTTTATCAATCGTGCCAGATAACACGCAATATAATTCTCGCATTTATTCAGCAATGCGGAATGCAACTACAAAGACGGTCGTTGAAGTCATCAGATGACGTCACAAATGAAGCTGAGGATTCTGGGATTCCGATTGTGTGTTCCGCGTGTTGTAATGGAACATTGTGCAACAGTGGCGGGTGCGGTTACGACAGTAAGTGTGTATTAGATTTATACACATGTGGCATGACAGTCCACACATATCTGTAAAGTGTATTAGATGCCAAACGCATGTGGCATGACAGTCCACACATATCTGTAAAGTGTATTAGATGCCAAACGCATGTGGCATGACAGTCCACACATATCTGTAAAGTGTAATAGATGTCAAACGCATGTGGCATGACAGTCCACACATATCTGTGAAGTGTAATAGATGTCAAACGCATGTGGCATGACAGTCCACACATATCTGTGAAGTCTAATAGATGCCAAACACACGTGGCATGACAGTCCACACATATCTGTGAAGTGTAATAGGTGTCAAACGCATGTGGCATGACAGTCCACACATATCTGTGAAGTGCAATAGGTGTCAAACGCATGTGGCATGACAGTCATGACATATCTGTGAAGTCTAATAGATGCCAAACACACGTGGCATGACAGTCCACACATATCTGTAAAGAGTAATAGATGTCAAACGCATGTGGCATGACAGTCAACACATATCTGTGAAGTCTAATAGATGCCAAACGCGTGTGGCATGATAGTCCACACATCTCTGTGAAGTGTAATAGATGCCAAACGCATGTGGCATGACAGTCCACACATATCTGTGAAGTGTAATAGATGCCAAACGCATTTGGCATGTCAATCTACACATATCTTTGAAGTGTAATAGATGCCAAACACATGTGGCATGACAATCCACACATATCTGTGAAGTGTAATAGATGCCAAACGCATGTGGCATGACAGTCCACACATATCTGTGAATTGTAATAGATGCCAAACGCATGTGGCATGACAGTCCACACATATCTGTGAAGTGTAATAGATGCCAAACGCATGTGGCATGACAGTCCACACATATCTGTGAAGTGTAATATATGTTAAACACATGTTGCATGACAGTCCCAACATATCTGTAAAGTGTAATATATGTTAAACACATGTTGCATGACAGTCCACACATAGCTGTGACAGAAAGTGTGTAATAGATTTATACACTTGTTGCATGACCGTCCACACATAGCTGTGTCAGTAAGTGTGTAATAGATTTGTACACATGTTGGATGACCGTCCACACATAGCTGTGTCAGTAAGTGTGTAATAGATTTGTACATATGTTGCATGACCGTCCACACATAGCTGTGACAGTAAGTGTGTAATAGATTTGTACACATGTTGGATGACCGTCCACACATAGCTGTGACAGTAAGTGTGTAATAGATTTATACACATGTTGCATAACAATCTACTATAGCTGTGTCAGTAAGTGTGTAATAGATGCCATTAAATGCTGCACGGCATTCTACTCACAGCTTTATACAAACCGGGGCTGCTTTTATTCCTATGTTATGCTTCCTGGAGACTTACCTTTACTCACTGATAAACTATTCACAAAATGACAACATAAAGGATAAATAAGTTCCTTAACTTAATTTAAACTCAATACATTCGTGAATTTCTTTGAACATTTGAATATCCTCCACCTTATGTTTAACAAGTACTTAAATGTTTCCATTGTTGTTGTTGTTACATTGAACTCTCGACTTAAATACCAAAATTCCTCTCCCAGGGCCGTTCTAACAAGAACTAACATAGGCTCTGTGTGGGGTTCATATTGGCAATTTCGAATGCTACAATGTACAAGAAATATTTTGCCGATACAAACTTTAGACATTTTAGATTATCCCATAAAGTATTATATAAACGCAACAAACGCAATTTGTCATTCCCCAAATATCTTCGAGAACTTAAAAAGAAAGTGTCCACTGTTTGCTGTTATCGGCATGTCTTTACATATAATGTCACATTGTGGAGTACTTTCTTACAATAGATTTTTATAAAATTACAAATTTTAATATATTTTATTGTTTTTTTATGTTGTTAATATATACAACGAGTAGCAGTAGCTTAGGTGAATAGCGATTTGTTGCTCCATATAACAACATTATATGTTGTTAGCTAATTATTTGACAACGTGTGTGTAAATAATTGTATTTTATAAGTCTTCTTAATAACAATTTTTTAATCTATTTAAAGCATTTCCGGAAAAGTCCGAGAGTTCCCGAGGCCCGATCTGCTTCGACTGTTACCAACAGATGCGAACAGATGATTGTGACCGACTGCGCATCTGTAGCCGGGACGAGGTTCGGATGTTTAATTTTGCTTGAAGATTAAATGCAAATCTTGCTGCAAGCCTTCAGACAAATTCTGCTTCAAAATTAAAAACAAAATTTAACTGCAAGCATTCAGACTAATTCTGCTGCAATATTTCAGGTAACTTTTAGTAAATTCTGCTGTATGGGTTAACGCAAATTCTGTTGCCAAAAGGCTAAGGCAATTATTGCAGTAAGATTTCAGTCATCTGGAGTCATGGATAATTCTTTGTATTTGAGAAAAAAAGATCAGGTCATGCGCTAGGGGCGTCAGTGATGTGGCATCTGTATTTACCATTAATGATCAGCTTTAGCATAGCCGAGGCTGCTATGTTTCCCATGCTGGCTATGCTTCCTGAAGACTTCCCTTTTTACTTAGATTAATTTTGACCAATTCTGCTGCAAGATTGTTATGGACAATTTCACATGACTGTAAAGGCAATTTTCTCTGCAAAAGTTTAAACAATTTGTCCTACACGCAATTAAGAAATATCTGATGCATGCAATTAAGGGATTTATGTTTAATGTACCTTGTACATAATAAAGGATAATGATTAACAGTTCATTAGAAGTTAAGGTTGATAAATAAAAACAAGGAAATAACTTGTTACAGAAACAACTTATATAGTATATAATAAGCTAGGTCTAGTAGGGTTTTAAAATCCAGTGTTGGTCTCTAAAAATTAAATTTGAAACTCGAAAGCTAAACTGGATCTCCACATCAAAGAAACATAAAGATGACAAGAGAATAATAGGCAGAGCTAAAATTAGACACTGCTATTTTTAGAAACCAGAAATAGTTACGAAAAGTTATATTATCCTGTACTGGATTTTTAAGAAAGGAAATTTTACTAAGCTTTATGTCACGTGACCATTGTTTGGTTACTTGTATTCCAGGTGTGTGAGCTAAAGAAAACGTCAGTTGGAACGTCAAGTGACGTCATCTGGCAGACGTCATGTATCCACAACAGTGTAGGTCGCCAACTGCCCTATACATGTACCGTTTAAGTACGCAATAGAAAGGAGACAGGACCAATATTAAGGGCGCCATGACAAAGTGGCCAGGACAAACACTGACACAACGAAAAACAAACAGAATAGGACACAATAATCATGACATGAACTATTTTGGAAACATTTATGTTTTTTTCTTTCAAGCAGACGGGCAGTAAAATATTCTTACACAACATCCCATAGATCATATCAGGTAATTTGATAACTCATTTCAGGTTTATAGATAAATTATTTTAAGTTAATTGATAAAAGCAAATTGATTTATTTTTTCAACGCATGCGCATAACTTTTTTTACAGTAAAAGTATATGCAGAAGTTGTTTCTTATACGATTAAAACAATTACACTTGTTCACCAGTCGTGTCCGGGTTTAACCACACATCTTCCTGTGGTTGTTGGAAAGAGACGACAGGTCACTAATGGTAAGATGGCTTTGTATCGACTACTAATGGTAAAATGGCTTTGTACCGACCACTAATGGTAAGATATCTTTGTACCGGCTACTAATGGTAAGATGGCTTTGTACCGACCACTAATGGTAATATATCTTTGTACCGGCTACTAATGGTAAGATAGCTTTGTACCGACTACTAATGGTAAGATAGCTTTGTACCGACTACAAATGGTAAGATAGCTTTGTACCGACTACTAATGGTAAAATGGCTTTGTACCGACTACAAATGGTAAGATAGTTTTATACCGACTTCTAATGGTAAAATGGCTTTGTACCGGCTACTAATGGTAAGATATCTTTGTACCGGCTACTAATGGTAAGATGGCTTTGTACCGACCACTAATGGTAATATATCTTTGTACCGGCTACTAATGGTAAGATGGCTTTGTACCGACTACTAATGGTAAGATATCTTTGTATCGACTACTAATGGTAAAATGGCTTTGTACCGACTACTAATGGTAAGATAGCTTTGTACCGACTACTAATGGTAAAATTGCGTTGTACCGGCTACTAATGGTAAGATATCTTTGTACCGGCTACTAATGGTAAGATGGCTTTGTACCGACCACTAATGGTAAGATAGCTTTGTACCGACTACTAAATTAATGTTAAGACAAACCTCTTACCGTTTCGGCGCGAAAACGGTTTTTACGGTGTTAGAATCAAATATCCTTCCCACCTTTACTCTACAAAAATCTTTCAAATCGTCCAAGTAGAAGTGAGTTTAAAAAGCTTGTTTATGAAGTCAAAACCTTGTATAACACTGATATACCATATATTGAAACACAAGAAATTCAACTTCCTGTTTTTGACAATTCGTTTAGAAAATCTGACTATGATTTTAGAAAGCTCTTTTTTCTATTCCAACAATATCCTATGTGTACCAAGAGTTTTTTCGCCCATCAAAATTGAAAAAAAAGTTACATAACAAAAGCCTTTTTATCAAGATTATTGTTTTAAAAGCACACGGGGGCAAAACCTCGTATTTGGGGACACTATTTCTTTCCACGTTAAAACATGGTAAGTTCGGATATTACACGAATCTGACTGCTGTCCTCAAAAGAACTATAAATATTTTATTTATAAGCAACTTCTTTGACAAGATTTGGACCATGGTGACAAAAAATAAAGAAATAAAAATAATATACAGTTTTTGTTTTTCCTGTAAAATTTCAAATACTGTACAGTAGTAAAGTTACGAGTTTTGTAACACGTTATAATATTGTACTTGAATATCTCACAAATGATAATACAACTATTTATTACTTCATTTGGTTTCCTAAAATAGCAGTGTCTAATTTTAGCTCTGCATATAACATGCTGGCTATCTTCGACGTGAAACAATGACCTAGTAACTGTGTGCATGTTTTGCCTTCGAACATTGACCTAGAAAACTCAAAAAGCGAAACTTAATTTTAAAATCTATAATAGCAACAAAGATGACCCGGCTATTTAGGAAACCAGATGCATGTACAAACTGTTACGAATAATAATAACTATTAACTAGCACTGGATCATTAAAAGTATCGACATTTAACGACACAAAATAAGAGTATTTTGGGTAACAAGTGCATTTTAAGGTAGGTAGTATTTTCGTATTTGTTTAGTTCAACTGTAGGTCTTGTTGCCTTAAAATCAAAGAAAAATAATTTGGAAATAAAACTTGAAGAGAAAATAAAAATAAAATGTTGCAGAGACAGGTTTCAGGGCTCTAGGACAAAAATGCCCGTACAAAAACAAACACCTAGAACAACACGCAAAACAACAAGATGCAACACACCTTAAGACTTTAAAAAAAGAAACTCATTTGTATTTTCTATTTTGTATTTGAGGCCTAAAGTGTTGTATGTGCTTTTGTTTTAAGGTGAGCCGGACAACATTTGCTGTGGTGCCGATCTGTGTAATCATATGGAATCTACATAGACCATATTGCTAGGTATGTGTGGACGTATAACAAAGAATTGTCGTACAGTACTTATTTGTTTTTAGATTCTATGCCTATATCTCGAAACGTTGACAAGCAAAATCAAATTGGCGTGCCACAAATTTTTAACCAAGTCGTTTTTGTATTATATTTTAATATGCATGGATAATTATATTTGGCTGCATCTCATATTTACGGAATAAGGAGTAACTGCTCCGGTGAAAAAGTAGGATTTAAACCATGCTGGCAAAAACAACAACATAGCTTCCTTTAATCATTCTGTTCGACAATAAAAAAACGGTTTTGAACATATTTACAATTATTTGATCAAAAGTCCAGAATATCCTTTTTAAAACTTTTAAAACTATGTATGACAATTGTTATTTAAGGTAAGACCTTTGTTATGGATTCACAGATTTGCAGCTAGGTAGAAGTTTCAAAAACTTTATTTTATTGAAACATATGTCATTTACAGACGATCCACCGGACCGCTTTTCAAAGTTTTATCTTTTTTGATTTTAAAAACAAGATTGAAATTTTTCATTCTTTTCATATTAAAGGGATATAATAAGGTGTAAAATTACTTTCCTTTAATTTAATGTAAGCAAATAAAGGTAACTTGCATTTTAAAACAAATTTCAACCGTTGCAAAGTTAAAGCATAATATATATAACATTTTACTGAATAAATCTTGTTTATATTTTTATAAAAAATACAAATGTGTATCCTTCATAGTCCATTACAAAGGTCTTTCCTTAACATCTATTTTTCTTCTTTTTCCAGGAGCCACAATACTCCCTTTATTCTGGATTGAATATAGCAGATTGCGTATGTACTTTGGGGTGGTAAATAAAATGTATATTAATGTACGTCTTCTCTACGATATTTAATGTTGACTCAATAAACAAACTTGTTGTAAAATAATAAAATCAGAACTTAAATATAATGGATGACTGTATGTATACAGATTATCAACACTGTTTAGTAACGTTGAAATTAAATGTTTAAATCTTATTACTCTGGCTGTGTAATCTTTATAAGTCTGGAAAGCGCCGTACACGAGGCTGCAAAGTAAAATCCGGAAGGCTAATACCCCTATCACACTACGACCACGAATCCCACGAATCTCCAAGAATTGAAAATTTTCTGGATTCGTGGTTGAATCGTTATCAGTTGGTGAAGTTCCTACCAGTTTCGTGGTCGTAGTGTAAAAGGGGTATTACGAATCCTCACGAATCCTGAAAATTGTCAATTCTTGGCGTTTCTTGGGATTCGTGGTCGTAGTGTGATAGGGGCATTAGAAGCTGGTTCGTGGATGTCCGAAAATCGCCGTAGCTGTATCGGTGGAATCCGAAAATCATGGAACGTATGATAAAAATAGTGAAACATTCTTATTTCGGTGTGTTTACTTTTTTCTCTCATAAGTGTGCCCCTTTGTTTGAATAATACTGGTGGTATCACAAATATAGAGCTTTGAGCTTGACGGACGAGATTATCAACAAGATGACCAGTATAGCGAAGTTTTACATGTTTCCTAAATTAACAACACCAGTGCATCAAAACAAAATAATTATCAAAATTTAGGTTTTACGAGTATATGATTTTTCTAACGTCTTAATTAGAAAAAATGAAGTCAAAACTGAATAATAATATCATAAACGTAATAGATGGAGAATAGCCCATCTAACGTTAAAAGAAATGGTCCGTGCATGTTGTTTATGATGCTGTTATGTCCGGACTGATGTTTATCCAGGCACATTTGATAAATTATATAAAGATACGTGTTAATATCTAATAGACACATATCATTGCAAATAAAATTGTATTCGTGTTAAGAATTACAACTTGATTTACAAAATATAGTTTGCTACCATGAATTGTTCTCGCAGCTTGTGAGTAGGTCTCAGCTCTCGAAAGCTTGGCTTAAGCATACATTTGATATTTTACCTTTTGTTGTCCTAAAAATAACTATTTCCCATTTCCTGTGAACTTAATTTTTCTATTCAAATAATAACTGCATTTTGTTCTAAAACAGGAGGTGGTAAGTAGTTCTATTTGATAAAATAAAAATAAAAAAATCTTCGTCAGGTGACGCATACTAAGAAAAATAACTAAATGACCCAGTTTTGGGTATGCTGTACGTTGAACAGCGAGAAAACAAGATCGATATGGGGGGGGGGCAACTATTGAAAGAAATGGCATCACGTAACAAACATGTAAATGAGATGTTAACAGAATAGCAAAACAAACATTTACAGTGTTTTATTAGGTTTTCATTAAAATACCCAGACCTGACGACTTCAGGTACAGTGATATAACGACTTAAGGTCACATGTATCCTAAGGTCGTCGTGGCTCACCCACCGTTAGAATATTATTTTTCACGCTATGGATTTAGGATTAATATGCAATAAATTGATATCAAAATGTGCGGAATGATTCGTGTATCATTTGGTAACACTGGGAACCATGTGTTGATCGCCAAGGCGAAAAAAACGCGCAAAAATGCGAAAACTTGACGACTTTAGGTGCCTGTACATTCACTTGTAAAAATTTGATCAACGCACGTCGGATTTCATTCAACTTTAAATAAGTGAAAAAAGATTGCGCTTGTCACGTGTTAGAAGTTTGGATAAATAATAAGCAAATCAACGAAAGTACTTAGATACGACAGGCTGATTTTAATGTTCTGTGTATATTAAGTTCTTTTCTGCTATTGAATAATATATTCTTCTCAACTAAATATTTTCGCACGAAGCAGTTTTAAACATTTCGTAACGAAATATTACGCCTCGTATAGTTTTAATGTTTACTGATTTAGATTACAATTGTAGTTGATGTGACCGGCTTCTGATACAAACTGCAGACGAGCGGCAATCGTAACAATTCGGCCATTTCCGTCCTTTCGGAAATCGCCGAGAGGTCCCGATTGGACGAGCGGGTTTATTAAAAGACGGGTATTGTCATTTTAGGAAAATACCAGAATATATCTAATTGCTATTTTTTGATCCCGTCAACAAACTGGTTATAAAATATTATATATTATATAAACCTGGTATCGAACCCGAATTGTAAAAGCCAAGACAAAACCACAATGACGCCGTGACGACGTGTCACTGTGTCAAACTCCCCGCAGCGGTTATTACTTCCCCTGATGAGTACAGTTAAAGTAGCAAAGCGTGACGTAACCGCAGTGAGGAGTTTGCGTGTGCGTTAGTAAACTACTCTACTCATCCATTCTTTTGTAATGACTAAAACGTGTGATGGTGTTTAGTGTGGTGGCTATAAAAAAGTCGCGCCCGTACTTCATCATTGTGTTGTGGTATTTTTCTGGTCCTCGGGGCTCATGGATTGTATGTTGTTTATATTTGAAAAAAGCGTTCTGCTCATGCGCTAGCCGCTAGGGGGCGTCAGTTTGTAGCATCTTTCATTGCCACTGATGGGCGGCTTCAATGAAACCGGGGCTGCTGTTTTCCCATGCTGGTTATGCTTCCTGAGATTTTCAAGATTTTTCTAGATTTTTTCGTTACACTCATTACATAAGATATGCAATATGAGGTAAAACAAAATACAATTTAGATCTAACGAGGCTATCAAGTTTATTAACGTTTTCTAAACTTATTTTTAAACAAAATTCAAAGGAATGAATTGCTGTCACTTAAAGATGCTAGATCTGTATCTTTTAGGTCAGAATTGTTTACATCTTACATTTAAACCATATTTAAGCAGCGAAACCTACTCCCGTAAATATGAGAAACTGCCAAATATAGTTGTTCATGCA
>Ga0224511_10004505_pt1 | contig 10568 bp, 1 predicted proteins | sample SF_May12_sed_USG_2_FD_169988 | JGI IMG/M metagenome (GOLD analysis project Ga0224511, IMG submission 169988) | Sediment microbial communities from San Francisco Bay, California, United States - SF_May12_sed_USGS_8_1 | ecosystem: Environmental > Aquatic > Marine > Sediment | place: USA... | reverse complement strand
GTCCAGTCACGTATTAAGTTCAAACAATATAAGATACAATCAAATAAACGATCGGCTGTCCAAATCTCAGATACCAATTGTTCCCTAGCATAAAACAGTGCAGTTTTACAATGAAAACTCGTCAGTTTTCCGTCTCCATTGAGATACGGGTTGATAATGTCCTTCTTTAACAGCTTTAGAGTAACGTAACAGTGCATATGAATAAGATGCATGCTAAACATGAGATGTCGCTCGATAAGACTTGGAGACACGCGCCACTCCAGTGAGCTATATTCACTGTCACAGTGGCCGTCAGGTATGAGGAAACATCCAAGTTCTCGGGCAATTTGTAAAATTTCTTGTGTTGGCCAGATTCCGTGTCGCGGCCGGTTGAACCAGGACTCGCACTCTACAGGCAGTGTTCCACACCTGTATGCATATACAAAGTCATTCATTTCTGAAACGCTGTGTGACGGTCCGGCATTAAAATAAGGCATGTTGATATCAGCAGCTATTTGTCTCATAGCCGTTCCCGTTGCTCGATTACTCCTGTATATTATGCCATCAGTATCCCTGACATCAAACTCAATAATCAGGAAGGTGAGAGGAAGCGGACGGTCAGGTCTAATCGCCTGAAGACGATAGTGTTGTGGGGAACACGTAGCATGCTTCACCATTAGCAGGTTCGTTCTCCCACGTTTCCAATCTGGCCGACTCGACATGATGTTCACATTATCACAACAATATAGTGTATCTATATCTGACCCCATTCCAGGTGTGGTGGTGCCTTCCGTCATACTCCCGAAGTGATAAAACACAGAAGGTGAACCACACATTTGATCTGTCAATGTCATTGCAGACTCCTCCTGAAGAAACGTATGTCGCCTTCTACCAATTATTAATTCCGTCACCCCGAGATCCTCCAGGGCCGCGATCAGCCTAAGTGACATCACGTTGTAAAACCACCCTGGCACGTAACCAGCCATCGTCGAGTGTTACAGAGTTACGTATGTCCCACAATCTCTGTATATCACGACCATTCTCTGTGTTACATCATGTCGTTTAATCTGGTTTCATGTGAAAGTTCATTTTGTCCATACATGTATATACATGTATTCTTAAAGTGCGTCTGCATATGAGTTCAAATATTAAATTATGTTTTCATCGTTGTGTTATCATTACAAAGTACGTGGGTTGAAAGTCATTGTTCAATTCAAACAACTCAATGTTTAATAACAAACATAGCACTACAGGTGTTAGTTTCCTTTTATGCATCAGGCGATTAACGACATTGTCCATGAATTCTTTTATAATCAATGTACTTTCGAAATAAAACACATTACTTCTTCTTTCGATTTCGAATGTTTAAAGCAGATACACCGCTAGTTTCAGATTACATGCGTTAAGTATGTGTTTATTTTGGTCTGCTATATTCAAACTACACAGTTTCACTTCACATCTGTTGTATTATCCATGTGTTGTGTTTAACTACTGATCATAACTCTAACGACATTTTACAATTGATTTGTATGACGAAATCCTCGTCTTCTATGAAAACACGGAAACTTCCCTGTACTTTCGATTTTGCAGTTATAAATGTACATCCTCTTTCGTTTTCGACTATATAAGGGAGATAATTTAACACGCCCGTGAGCAGCAGGTGACATACTACCATTGTTGTTACCTTTTTTAAAAATTCTTAGATGTTTTTCTCAAGCCAAGAATTGAAATATCGCTTATTGTAAGACCTTTGTCATTGATTATGAAGGATACACATTTGTATTTTCATCAAAATATAAACATTTTTTTCATTAAAATGTGATATATATTTTTCAAAAATATTTTTTAAATGCAAGTTACCTTTATTTGTTTAAATTATATTAAATGGAAGTAATTTTACACCTTAGTAACTCCCTTTAATATGAATAGAATGAAAAAATTAATCTTGTTTAAAAAATCAAAAAAGAAAATACTGTGAAAAGCGGTCCTGTTGGTCTTTTGTAAATGACATATGTTTCAATAAAATAAAGATTTCGAAATTTCTACCTTGCTGCAAATTTGTGATTGCATTACAAAGTTCTTACCTTAAATGTCTTTTTGAGATTTCCGATAGCCGAACTTAACTGCATCAATACTAAATTCAGTTTATGGACGGAATATTGCTTATAATTTTATATATTCAGAGGTGTTGTTTTTCTTAAACTGTATTGTAGCACTTTTTAAAAAAAAGAATTAACACTGACCTATGTGTTAAAAAATAATAATTTAAAACCCCTGTCACACCAGCGCAGCGTCCTCACATCGTTGCAACAGCGTTCAAAAATGTTGTAGATCGCCGAGGTGCGCGCTGTGTAGTCGTCAGCAACGCTGTGGGAACGCTGTAAAGACGCTGTGCAATCGCAAAGAACGCCATAAACAAACTTTAATATTATAATATATTTAGTATTTTTAACACACCTATTTGATTAAAAAAATCTTTGAAAGGGATAGATTAGTTCATATAAAAATATAATTTCGCTCTATAACCAATAACTAATGTATTGTAATTATCAGGGTATTTAACTTCTTAATTAAAATATTATTAGTTACACCATGAGTGATATGCCTCGAACACTTATCAAATAAGTATGAGGCTGTCTGACAAAAACTGCAAAAAACTTGACCAGCTTTTTAGACTGTTGTCAGGCATTACCCATTATCATTGGATTTAAAGTATGATCGCATAATATTACTAAGCACACTAGTTTACTAGCTGCCACGCCTAGCATAGATAGGTATGTTTTGGGTAACAACTCAACAATGTGGGTATGTGCGATAGTAATTGATTTTACCATTCAAATTTTTTACTTCCATGACACAATGCCGTTTTAGCTTGAAAATCGTTAACACATAATTTAAAATATAAACATGCATGCTCGCGCTGTTATTTTCCCAAAGCACATATGCGCACTTGTTATTGGTTTGACCTAAGGTGATGGGCCTACATCAAATGTGCGATGCCTAAGGGTAAATATATCTATAAAAACAGCCAAGTAAAGGATGTACATGTACGCCATCAATGTTAATCCATCATGCATATTTAAGTAACAAAAAATCAAATTTGTTTTGATGACAAAGGATTTAAAGTGCACTATATAATGCCTTCGCACGTCTAAGCACGGTTCAACACTCGGTATAATGGGATGTTCTTATTTGGCGACACATTCTTTATTCATCTGGTTTTGCTTACAAAAGCCAACGATACTATTATCCTAAAGCATACTTTATCAGTTTCATTGTGACAACTGTAATTTAAAACGTGTTTGTTTAATGACAAACCTATCGTTTTAAGTATGATTTATCGACCCATTATCATTGAAGCACTTGTGTGTTTGACATAAGCTGCAATCTAGCATAGGCAGAATGTAAACACAGCCACACTCATTATTGCAAGTCATATTAACTACGATGCCGACTACTGTAGACCACTTTACATTCGCGAAAGCCACATTTCGCGAAATTTCGAAGAAAAAAATCAGCATATTTTTCAATTCGCCAAATCATGAATTCGCGCGCGACTTCGAGTCGATCGCGATATTAAAACAACCAGGTGTATTACGGTGTATATAGCGCTAATTAAAATCACTCGGCTAAAGCGTTGAAATGATCGGAAGAACCGTATTGCATCAATTTGATCAAACATTCTAACAGCGCTAGAATACAATGTAACAGTTCTTGTATCATTTTTAAAATGACATAGAAACAAAAAAAAGTTCTTTAAAGTATAAAATAAATACATTTAAAAACGCTTTTAGCGTCTAAACAAATTGTTCAACAATATGTCACCATGTTGCCATTTACGCCTTTTATTATATCATTAAGTAGTAAAAGGAACATTGTTCAAAGATGATCAACAATATTCTTTTGGCCTTAATGTATAACAGGTACGTCAAAAACATTATGGTTACATGTAACTACATAATCGATGAGAAATACAATGAATGTTTGATTGGGTAGCCCCTCTTGTAGTCTGTAAAGACATCACTAGAAAACAACACATGCTATACAGGTTTAATATTACATATAAATATATAAACCTCTGAACTCACAAACCATACTAAAATGGCAAATTAAAGCATAACTCTTAAATGTTGCAAAACGTTATGAATGGGTTTAGATAACGTTAAAAGGCCAGCAATTAAACATTCGGACACTGACATTCGAACAAATAATATGATAACAATGTAAGAACAAACTTTCGTGAGAATTGTAAATTCGCGAATGAGCTCGCTTGCGAATATTATTAGCAAAATATAATCCGTCGCAAATATATAGTGATTTACAGTATGTTATTGAAAGTCACTAGAGGACAGATTTAGCATAAACACATGGGGAAACATCTAAACTATCCCTTAAAGTCTAAACAGCTGCGTAATCGAGCACAAACAATAGATACCATGTGCTAGTTGTGTGCACAAACCAGGACATTTTCAATATACCATGCATTATGGGGGGAAATCATTTTCTCGTCCACGGTCACAAAAAGATTTACCACCTATACATGCATGTTTTATCGTTTAAAATATATAGTCAAGTTTTTAGTGTCAGCCATTTTTCATTACATTTGTTTACTAAGACTCTTACCTAAATCATATTTTAAGATAATAAATTTTTCAACCCAATGTTAGTGCTCTGGCGCACTTAACAAACTATTGATAAGACTTATAGGCAAACTTCTCTATTGAGAGAAAGGTCTGGGACCTTAATTTTCCTAGAATTCGCTCAAAATGCAAATACATGTAACAATAAGCGTAAAACGCCTATAAGGAGACCACCAAAGGGCGTTCCACAAAGTGATCTCTAAAAAAGACGGTCTCTTAATAGGGCATGCCTTAGAAACTTAAGTGATGTGACATAAGTCTATATTACACTGTTTTTAAGTTTGAAGTGTCCAAGTGAATGAATCAGACAAATATTAATTTTGTATAATTGCGATAATATGTTCTTGTTTAGGCCTTAGCTGTTCTCTGAAATAACGTTCTTTAGAACTATAAACTTAAACAATGATTTTACGAGGTCAAAAATAGGAAATAACACAAGCAAACACATATACGCTTACGTTTGCAAGAATGATGGTACATGTGCATTCAACAGACTGTCATTTTATCTTTTTATGTAAATGAAAACGCCAAAAATGGTAGTTTTTGTTCTTAAACAGTACGCAGTACGTGAGGCTGAATAATGGCGGCACGCAGTATGCATGGCCAAAATAGGGCGGTGCGCAGTCCGCCAGGGGGAGGGGTGTCACTCTCGATACTAAACTAAGATGTAGCACAGTCAATGCATAAAATTATATGGATGTTGGTAAAGCAACCATTTTGTTTAGTTCTTTTTGACATTACTAACCATAATCTGAAAGTCATATCTCTCTATTATATAACATTGCTGACCAATTATCGGACTAGGTGATGGTGATTTGCATAGGCATGACTTAAAAGTGAATACAATAGATGGCCAGACAAAGCTGGTCCGTCAAAACGCTAATTTGTGCGGACTGTCAATAAGTTAATAACTTGGATGAACCAGTGTATACACTGGGACAGTGTGAACTAGTCTTTATTAAAAAGTGACAAGGCTTCAAGTATGTTAGACTGGCCAATCAGGGCCAAGGGTCTATGGCCCAAGACCAAATGATCCCTTCTGTGCTACCGCCGTTAAAAATCTACTTTGACAATAACATATATAATTGCATTGTATTTTGTTTTTGTAATTTTCAACATTGTGGTCATTAAGCCTTTTATATACGGCCAAAAGCAAACAAAGGCTGCATAAGGCGCCAATGCTTTATTGTTTTTTCAAATATTGTATATGCAATTTATGCATTTTATGATCCGCTGTAATGTAACTGCGCCTTAAGGCCGCTATTCCACATCTCATTATCAGGATCTGGATCAGTGTCCGGAAGAAAATATGCAGACGCCCTATGGCATTCCATGTTTAAGTATTTATGACTTGACTTGACCCAGGTACGGATGGTTTGGTGCGACATGACCTGTCACCTTCAGGAAAACTTATAATTTTAACATTTTTAGGTTGTTTTACAGTAAAAATCTCTTGGCCGACATATATATGGACTAGTTGGGCCACATACTTTACTATAGAAGAGACTTTCTCATTGAAAAACAGGAACGAACCAATTTGGCAACTGTGATACTAAACGACGAAAACGAATTTAATTGCAGCAAAGTATTTTAATAAGTTGCTCTCTTGCAAGGACGGTTTGCATTCCTTTATCGCAAAAAGGTATAAACTTGAGTTGTTCATTTTGTTTTTCGTATATTTTTATGCGATAAAAAGCCTATGACCAACATGACAGTATTCGTTTACGTGCACTATTCAATGCACACATTACCTGGTGCGTATGTTAATCTATAATGCTCTAAAGTTAGACTTTTGTACTTCTTAAAACAAAATAAAATATCAAACCATATATCGAAAAAAATACATAAACATTTTGACGTCAATAATGAGATCTATTTTTCCACCTCGGTTCTTTGCCCATTTGTGATTGGATAGGGTCATTATAACCTCAAAAATTAATCCGCGAATGCGCTAAAAAGACGGGTACCAAACATGTTGATCGGAACGGGGATTTTGAAACTGGTGCCTGTTCCAAAATAACCATATTTTTCAGCTGCATCCCTTGGCAAAATGTAGTCCAGTTGAGTGCCCTAAGTACATGTATCATGGTCTTTAGCCGTAACTAGACCGTTTTATAAGATACATATTACACCACCCACTAGTTGTAACATGCGCACATACTGTGGTTGACTGTGTGACGTCTGGATTCGTTATTTTAACCGAAGTTTTCATTCAATAATTGACAAAACACCTCATTTTCTGATTTTATAATTATGTGCGATCAACTACCTTGATTTGTACTTATCCTTGTGAAAATACTCCAACAAAGTTTTGATATTTCCACAACGTCCTTACCGGTGGATTTTTCTATGACAACACCGGCGCACACCTTGCGCACGTGCCATGCATGCGAATCTTTTAGCAATAATACTATACGTCATTTTTAATTACTAAATCAGACATGAATAAGAATAAACAAATACAAATTTAGCAATTTGAATCACTAGTACGATACAGCTCATATTATTTGTTAAGACTATGAAAAGTACTGCAGACAAAGCTTAACTTAAGACAAACTGAGATGTACAGTAAAATCTGCAAAACCAACATAATATGTTGGTTAGTTTAACGGTGATTTATTGAGTCTTTATTGGAATCTGATTACTAAATCAATGCAGAAAAAGTGCTCTCTACTTTTTAGATGTTGCAATTTATTTATATAGAAAGTGTAAACACTCGTATATGTATTATTGCTACTTCCCATTCATTCATTTTACAAAAAAGAGTCATTTCTGTTCATGTACACTGAACCAGTTAGAAATTAACACGTTATAAGCCCCTACCCCGAATGGGATGTCCGGGTAGTTCGTTGAATAAACATCCCTACCCCGACCCTGACCATTGTGTAGGATAACACGAGACTTTTGCATGTCTCTGATTAGTCAGTGTTTCAGATCAAGATTTGTTGCACATTTTGCGACAAGTGATCTTCAGACTATAACTGTAACATTGACTATAATTGATGACTGTCATACATTGTAGTTATCAAAACAATGTGAAATTAAACTTTAAAACACTTAATAGTTCAAACTACATTCGTTGACAGTTTCAAACACTAAACACCGAAGATGGTGCCAATTTTGTAACGCAGGCAACAGTTGACAATAGCTACATTTTACGGTTTGATCAACACAGGCCCTGTGTGACGGGCAGACAAAAGCACGCATTCGCCACGTAGCATGTCAAGTGCCTGCACTTTGACTGGGTTTTAGATGAGTGCGAGGTACGCTTTCACTCCAATTCGAGTGACGCGCGTGCTCTGTACGTTCAGGAGCGAATAACTGAAGAAGACAGTTTGGCTTATAATATGCGTGTTTTTGTTACTTAATTTAGATGTCTTTACCGACTCAGTTATCTAAATAACGCAATTGTGTAAGATGTTTCTGTTATTAATGGTTTTGGTATTGATGAAAACATCTAAGTTTATGGACGCACTGAGAACATATTTGCTCGTACATCTCTTATAGTTTGAAGTATTGAGTGTTTTGGCAAATCGGCATTTATCAATACTACAATTGATTATCGCCGTTTTTAACGGAAACTGTTCACTTGTATATTGATTACTTTTATAAATATCAATGCATATAAAGCAGTAAGAAACTTTGCTATAACATTATGTATTTGCTGTGTTTCAAATCCATCAAAGTAGTTACACTATGTACGTGTCAACACAGGTACAAAATCATAACAAAGTTTTAATTACATTATTGCAAAACCGTAAGACAACACGTATAATTACAAATTGATTTGACATTGAGATATAAATATATAAGAATAAATATAACAGAAAGTTAAAAGTATCTAATGATATTGTTTTGAAATGCTTATTTTCTAGCTAATTCTCTTGTAAATATTAACACATGTACTGCAATAGTGTACATAACAAATGACTATTTAGATTGTTTGCAAACATACCAATAAATGAAATGTCAGCTTAAATTTCACCACAAAACACACAATTGGCCAGGTCTTATTTATTCTGTTTTTATTTCAAGAAAAAAACCTGACACACATTAGCAACACTGTTAATTATAAAATGTTTGAAAGTCTGCGAATGTGCAAATTGGCTGCATTGTTTCTCGGCAAAATCTTTTGTGATATTAAGTACACACGCAGCGCGTCGTCAATCTGGCCCTCCATCTCCAGGCAGTGTGCCAGGAGGATGGCGGCAGTCTCAGGGTGGAACACCTGTTGCTGTCGGTGGCCATTTACGATGCTGTTCTTAAGTGAATAGAACGCCTGTATTTGTTTGTATCTGAGGCCCAGATCGCGGAATGTGAGGTATTGCAGGTAGTGTAGGAACGGCCGGGCGTCAACAACGGCCCAGTTCATCCAGGTACGTTCATTGGGATGCCTTTGTTGTAAGTCATATCCTACTCCTCTGACCATCTCAAAGTGTAGATATGGCGGAGCACAAAACACTTCCTGACGAAGAAAACGCACACAGTAAGCGACTCTGTTTGTCATTAGAACGTCAGTGTCGCCTTCATGCAAAAGTTCAGTGAATACGTTACGTGGCTTTCTAACCAATGGATCCATCATGTTACATCCACATATTGATTGTACTGTGTTGTCGTATCTGCGTTCAACATCAAACAGCACATCAGCGGCCAACTGGAGGTCACCCTTGCAGTATAACATGGAGGCCAGTTTCAATCGTGTTGACGCTACATCAGTGTCTATGGCCGCGTTGTACCATGACCAGATTCTATTACCTATATGCATGCCGTGCTGAAGGCAAATAGATGCTGCAGTTGAAGCTAGGTGCTGCTGTATGAACCTGTTGATGTAGAATCTATTCACGCCGTCCAGTCTAAATAGGTAATGCTCACTGTCGTGTCTGTGTAGATGGTGTAATGGCATTTCGGAGATCAAATTATGTAAATAAAGGCATAGCTCATCTGGCGTTTTATTAGCTGCCTTCTCCAGAATGTCGCGTATGTACACAGCAAGTCCAAAATTGCCGTATACGGAAAGAAATCCCGTGATCTCCTGGTGCATGGCTCTGCGCGGCCTCATGTTCCGGATGGCTACAGTGTACACGTTGTTCAGAAGGCGCACTCCGAGGTCGTCTGTTTGAACAAACGCCAAAGGCGCGAGGTGGGTATCCATGACAATGTCCAGAACTGTGCGAAGTCTGGCTCTCTGTTCGCTGTTGATTTTCCCGTCAAACAGGTTCACTTCATCCATAATGTAATGTGGGAAATGTCCACTGATCGTCCATTCACGTAATAAATTTAAACAATATAAGATACAATCAAATAAACGATCGGCTGTCCACATCTCAAATACCAATTGCTCCCTAGCATAAAACAGTGCAGTTTTACAATGAAAACTCGTCAATTTTCCGTCTCCGTTGAGATAAGGGTTCATAATGTCCTTCTTCAACAGCTTTAGAGTAACGTAACAGTGCAAATGTATAATATGCATGCTAAACATGAGATGTCGCTCAATGAGACTTGGGGATACACGCCACTCTAGCGATTTATATTCACTGTCACAATGGCCGTCAGGTATAAGGAAACATCCAAGTTCTCGGGCGGTTTGTAACATTTCATGGGTAGGCCAGATTCCGTGTCGCGGCCGGGTGAACCAGGACTCGCACTCTACAGGCAATGTTTCACACCTGTATGCAAAGACAAGATCATACATTTGTGAAACGCTGTGTGATGGTCCCGCATTAAAATAAGGCATGTTAATATCAGCAGCATATTGTCTCGCAATTGTTCCCGCTGCTCGATTACTCCTGTATATTATACCGCCAACATCCCTGACACAAAACTCATTAATAGGGACGGTTTGAGGAAGCGGCAGGTCAGGTCTAATCTCCTGAAGACGATAGTGTTGTGGGGAACACGTAGCATGCTTCACCATCAGTAGGTTTTCTTTACCGCGTTTCCAATCTGACC
>Ga0224511_10004504_pt1 | contig 10568 bp, 4 predicted proteins | sample SF_May12_sed_USG_2_FD_169988 | JGI IMG/M metagenome (GOLD analysis project Ga0224511, IMG submission 169988) | Sediment microbial communities from San Francisco Bay, California, United States - SF_May12_sed_USGS_8_1 | ecosystem: Environmental > Aquatic > Marine > Sediment | place: USA... | reverse complement strand
GCTCAAAACATAACAATCATATGAATGTATTTTGTTTAATAGGTGATTTACATATTTATTCAGACTAATTGTGCTTTATTACGGGGTATTTACATTTATTTATTATAATAACATGAGTTGTCTCTCAAGCTTAACGTTATCCAGAAAATGTTGCCTTATTTCTGTGCTGTCATTTACTTGCTGTTTACATGATGGAAAGGTTTATGCTCACATGGGGAAATCGAGAGAAACACTTATTTCTAAAATAATTATTGCGTCTAAATTTAGTTGTATAGGGGATATTTTTAAACTATGACATTTTACGTAGTTGTACTATTGAATGCAGTAATATAGCCTGGAAAAGATTTATCTGCTAATATAATAAGACAATATGTTCTTGTCATTTTTTGCATCGAATTATTGTGAATAAATGTAAACGTATATATTTACGATTATGAACAACACTGTTAATGTTCTTAACATTTTGAAGTCCATAATCTGTTCAATGGTGTAGTTTTTTTCCATAGATAATAATAGCTTCAAGAAAAAAGCAAGTGGAAAAAGTGCGATAACTTAATTGTTGTTTAATAAAACGTAAACTTTGTTATTTTATAGACAAACATATCACACAGATACAGAAATAAACTGAATAGCAACTATCAGCTGCACGAATGCACCTTTATTTTCAAAAAGCCTCCTAATCAAATACACCCTAATGTTTCTTTCTTAAATGCCATTTAACACGCATGTAATCTCCACAAGTTATTCATAATGTATGGGCTTTATAACACAGAGGTAACGGTACATGATGGGGCGCTATATAACGCAGTGTAACAATATTCTTGAGCTCAGATACAACATTCATTATGTTTATAAAAATAATAATGATATAAAAGTTATTCGCATGATACACTAATTGCAGTAATATTATAAATAATTAACATTTTTTATATTGCTGCCATGAAAATATTAATAAAACAAATATCTTCTATAGAAAACTAAAACACTCAATGTACTTATTTTGTTTAATTGATGATTTACATAGAACTATAAATTGAAGAGAGAATGAAAGAAAGAATGGTGTAACTAATGTAGACATGTCAAGTTTAAGGGCACCATGACAAAATGGCCAGTACACAGAAAAACACACAGAGCAACACAAAAACACGTAGAACACCAAGACGCAACAGACTATTTGTGCTTTATTGCGGGGTATTTACATTTATTTAACATGAGTTGTCTCTCAAGCTTAACGTTATCAAGAAAATGTTGTCTTATTACTGTGTTGTCATTTACTTGGTATTTCATAATGGTTTACTTGACGTTAAGGTTTATGCTCACATTGGGAAGTCGAGAGAAACACGTATTACTAAAATAAATATATGCGCCTGATTTTAGTTGTATAGGGGATATTTTTAAACTATGATATTTTACGTAGTTGTATTATTGAGTTCAGTAATATAGCCGGGACAGGTTTATGTGCTAAGAATAAGAAAGTATTTTCTTGTCATCTTCTTAATCGAATTATTGTGAAATAGATTTAAAATGATGGACAACAAAAATGTGCTTAACACTTTGAGGACCATAATCTGTTTAACCGATGTTCATTTTTCATCAATACTTATATCTGTCAAAAATAAAGCAAGTGAAAACAAAGTCGGACAAGCTAATTGTTTACTAAAACGTAAGATTTGTTATTTACTAGACAGACAAAAATACAGAATAAAAATGAGTTGGAGCTGTCAGCTACACAAATGCACTATTATACATCTGCTTTCCCTTTCATCAGTTTTATATGCCTCCTCCTTCAAACATGCCCTAGCCTCTCATCTAAAAGGACACAGAACACGCACGAAACCCGCGCAAGTTGATCCATAATCGATGAGATAGACAGAGCAGTGGCAATTGTACATGATATGAGGATTATATAAATATATATATATATTGTAAAAACTTTCTAGAACTCAGATACAACATTTATTATGTTTATATAAGTTATAAATAAAGAAAGAAATTTATAAGCATACTATGCCAATTTTTATAATATTATCAATTGGCATTTTATATTGATGCCATGAGAAATGTTATCTTACATTTACGATAATGAACATGGAAATAATCTTAGTCACGCAATGGCATCTTCATAAATGTGTTTCTATAGATACTTTTGTGACTCTGTACTTCATTTCTTGTCGATCCCCAATGTTCGTGTTTTAAGAATGGATTTTGATTTATTAATATACCAATATCATTGGAATAGTCAGTACAAGGTTGACACAAAGATTGCCACTAACGGAAGTGACAACAAGCGTGTATTCGGTCATCAAGGCCAGGCAATCTCCCACCAACCTACATTTACACTATACAATGTAATTATGCTTATCTTACGTTTGCACGTATAAAAACTATTTATTTGACCTACACGTATGAATATCAATTGCTTTCATGTACACATAAGCAGTGCTAACAGAGCCACATTTGCAATGGCAAACACGTTATTCAGAAAACACAAAATATGCGTAGAACAACTGTTTTAAATTAAGACATATTCAAAATTTACTGCACAAATAAAACACGGAACATATTTAACCAGTTATCAATGAATCACAGAATAAGCAAGAATAACACATACTTCTTTCATAATCATTAACACGCACAATGTGAAACTGAAAATGCTTAAACACATATTCCACATATGACTTTGCTCAGTTAGGTTTGGGAGTAGAGATAAACACAGACAGCGGTGATGTACATTCCATTGGTCCCCTGCGGCCAGAAGAGACACCGCCTTATGAATTATGCAAGGATAAAATTAAATACAATATACGAAACCATTATAAATGCAATAACAAGCTCCCTGATGTTCTGTCTTGGAACGCACGCTATATTTTGCGTTAAATCATTATTTTGTCAGGCAAAGATTCGTCAAGTTCAGGAAACAGAAAATTTGTTTTCTATATTTTATGTTGCTGCTTCTTACTGTAGCGAGGGTTTAAGGTTATAGTATTGTTTAAAGTTAAACTGCATTTATTAGCTATATTCATTGCGTTTCGAGTAATAAATTTAATGACACTGCTGTTGTAAAAAAAAAAACCAGAAACGACAAAAACGTGGGCGCAAAATTAAAGAAAAATAAACTTTTATAATTCTTTCTCTATCTCTCTGAATACTAGAGCTTTGTCACACAGTCATAAGTATGTAATCAATACCTCCACCTCCGCTTTTACACACATTTAAAACAAATTAAAATGTCATAATTATAACTCTGGAATGTGTTAATTGTTGGACTCAAACTGCGGCCTGCACATTTACACGTCATGCAGATCACATAAGTAATTTTTTTTTCATATTGTACAGGAAATGTGCAAGTTGTTCGCTAAAAAACTTATTGCATTTAATGTAGACAAGCCGATAGTCAACCGATAGTGTGATTCCTATGTTGCCTCTCTCAAGCTGCTTTTGCAGGTATTTAGAAAAACGATTTTAGGTTTTACTGAACATTGAAGGACATAATAAAATATCTAAATGTACATTGTATTCATTCGAACAAAAATACCTATTTGCGGACTTAGGACCGGAATACCCCCAAAGTGATTTGAGTTGTAAGATGTGGAGCGTAATAATTAAAACAACTCTTTAATACTTTTCTTGATTTCATGCACTGACATTTAAGCAGGAAACCAGAAACAGAGCAATTTTTAATTAATACTGTGACTGAAGGGATTCCAGTTTGTTGACGGGGGCCACATGATGGGAATCCACGATCTTATCGATTATTTTATGCAAAATATTTAAACGTCTCTGAAACGCAATAAGCGTTTATTTGAAATTAATGTAAAATATTTTCCAAAAACGAACCCATGCATATTAAGTTGCAAGTTAAACGTCTTAAAATATTTGGCTTTATAGTCACGCATGGATAATTATATAAAGATAAGAGTCTGACTTGAGCTTTCTTAACACTGCATCGGCAGTTTTTATTTTCTCTGTTGGGCGTTGTTTTGCAATATGATACATGTATTGAAAAATTATTTGATGAACTATCGTTGATTTTACACATCCAGAAATATTTTAGTTTGATTCTGGACCTGTTGGATAAGTTGTTTTCACATGTTTTATGCACATATGTCTCTGTCTTATTAAACACAATGACAATGAGGATAATATCAGCAATTTAAAACCTTGGTACCTGCCATTTTATTTATTTTTGCTCCACTTCTTTGTGTCTCGCCTCTGTTCGGACAACTCAAATATCCGTCCTCTGTCGCCAAAACAGATGTTTAATTTTCTCTTGAAGAGAATATAATGAACTTTTTGGCTATGTGTGAAAAACATCACCATATTGATTGTTTTATCCCTTTAATTACAACAATATAAACCTTAGAAACAATAAACGGAAAGGGTTAAGAACAATATTTTCGCCAAACAAATACATCTTCTGATGTGCACACCATAATTTTAATTTCACCTTCAAGCCTCACTGTCTTTAGTTTAATCAACATTTATTAAACATATAGACAATACAAGTAAAATTAACGTTACACTGATAAATCTGATACCAATGAATAACAATAACACATGTGACAAATAAAGAAGACAAAATGTTCCATAGAATTGAGAAAAAGATAACTGATAATACTCTGTCTCGCCACGTCTTCTTTTGTCTTTTATGTATTTTAAACATCACCCACGCATACATATGACCTGCTTTTGTGCTATTTTACAGTCTCCAAACGTTTCACAATGACATAAAACAATAACACTACACTAAACTACAATCAAAAGAATCCGCAGATCTTAGACAAGAAGCGATATCATCTTTCCAAAATTATTTCTTTTTCTCAAGTTTTCCTTGGATTTGAAATCCCACCAGATATAAACCTGTCAAATTTCCCGGGTCACATTTCAGAGGGTGATTATTAATTCAATAGAACTTGCTCTTTCGTTTAATTGCATATGTCCATTAATTGCGGCATGTACGTTTTTGTAACATTGCAGTATTGGACCTTTTCTGAAAAAAGACTCTCGCCAAATCAAAAGAAAGGAATCAATTTGTGAGTGAAGGGAAAGATGTGAATCAATAATGGTCTATCGGCAAACTATCCATGAGCTACCATATGAGGCAATAAATGCTAGATAGTGTTCAACGTCGCTTACTCGCTACTTTGTGCTGGTGTCGCGAGAATGTCGTGATTTGCCAGAACAACGATAATTACACTGTGGCCGGACATGTGCAATCTGCGAGGAATTCAATAGCTTTGTGATATAAATTCTAGGTATGTCATATTTAGTAATTACTTCTCGCGTGTAACGTTCGTAAACTGATTTGGTATTTATTGTAAAATGGTAATTATCGTTTAAAGCATACATCAGGGTATATAAAGTAACATATAATAATTTATTATAATATACTTGTATGGTTAATTACATATTTATACTTCTTATATATACACCATAGCTAGAGATGAATGCACTTGATTGTTGTTGTTCTATTCTATGTTTACGATTAACACGCACATCATTGCAGATATTTAGTCTTAAGTGTATATGTGATTTATAGAACATGATTATATAACAGTAAGTTTTACGAGAAATATTGAATCTTTTCCACACATTATTGATATTGATAATACTCATTATTAGGGCTAGCAAAAGTAAATGTCTTCATGAAACATTTTAAAGCCATTTAATTAATAATTTCTAAAACTCAAAACAGAACTCCCAAAAATCTAAATATTGACTAATTATAAAATCAAGAAACTCGTCTGTGCAGTCTTGTAGATGTTATACATAGTTTATGTGCTGTAAGCAATGAACAAAACATTTTAACATAGGAAGGGCTTTTCTATAAATTACTAGAACGATACACTTGCCGGTACTTGTACACATTTAAAGATTCGTTTTATACATTTTATTTTAAAACACTATTTAAGAAGAATATTATTAGAGTTGCAGTTAAACGTTCTTATCATTAACTATCAAGTACCAAAGTAATAACAACTCATGTAAAAATAAATAGATCTTAAGATAATGAACAAAAGTTTGTTGCTATGCGCCCTGGAAAGTCTACTTCAGTATTACAGGATAGATTTCATGTCTTAAACATTTTATTTGGCTGTAGAATTAATATAACATGGCATCGCACTTAAGGTCAACACTAATGACAATTTCATTCATTTAATGCATAGTAACATTCAACCATTACGTTATCGGAATTTGTAAGATGAGAGTTCAAAACAACTTAAGGGAAAGGCACTAGAGAGTTCATGATAATATTCTACGTTTGTAAGTACTGTGTCATATTAACAATCTAATCCAAATATAACTGTTTAGGAACACCAAACGCCATGGAAAACTTGCTATAAATTTCAATAACTTTTGAGTCATTTCACCTTAAAAACGATCAAGTCTTTGTATATTTAAAGACACAGAATATGTAGCTTTACAATCCTATATGTTTGTTCAGTATACATTTAGGAATCTTGTAAACGGTTTAGGCTTCGTGACGGACTTGTATTTTTAAACAAAACTGTTAAATATTTTTCATTTAGATGGCTTTTTGTACCGCGATATAATGAATAGCCCTTAAGACTTCCGAACTGTGAATGAAACACAAATTTGCAGTAAAAGAGAAGTATCATAAACCTAGTAACATTAAAGAATATGAAATTATTAAGTTTATCACCAGTCGCTTTTTACCAATTTTTATTATGTTAGTTTTGAAACAAGATTGAAACAGTTTGCACTCTTTTCATATTAAAGGGAGGTAAAAAGAAAAAAAACACTTCCCTTTACATTTTTATTAAGGCATATATAATTTCTGCAACATTGGTTTACAAAACTAAATTGTAAAAAATTCAAATAAAATATTTAATAGATTATTTGATTGTTATTTAAATAAAAAGATTCAAATTATGCACTTTTCATTTGACGACGCCTTTCTTAGTTCGTGATCCTTAAATGTATTTTATGTATAAAACATCAAGTTCATGACATTAATCTGAGAAAAAGGGAAAAGTCCCCCGGAAATATATTCTGCATGTGGAAAATAGCAGACTTGGTTTTATTGCAGCTGTTCATCAATGGAAGATGCAAACCACCGTCGTCCTCTAGCAAATTTTAATTACATACAATCAATGATCCCTGATGAACAAAAACAATGATAAAATACGGCGGGACATTTTACACAAGCTGTAGTAAGTAAAATTAATCTGAGTATTTCAAATAAACTTTAACTCTTTTAATCCTTTCAGTGCACCTAAACTGTGTAACTTGGTCTTCAAACCTGCTCTTACCTTTCTTTCTAAAATTCTTAAAACAGTACTTTTAACATGCTAGTAACTTCCACAAGTTGATCCATAATCAATGAGTTTGACGGAACAGACGGGCTCTATATACATATTGCAGCAACATTTCTATAATTTAGATACAACATTCAATGTTGTCTTACAATAAAACTAATTATAAAGTGAAGCATTTACCCATCAATGACAATAACGATGTTTCAAACATAATGACTTAACAAAACATTACATTTCCTGTGTTGAGATATTTATGGATATTTAGATTGATATCCATTTGTATTAACAAAAACTATAACCTCCGAGAAGTTAAGAATATCATGTAATAAACTGCAAGAATAATTAAGCGAAAGAATCATCTCGTAATATTTCTGAAGAAAAAGAAACCATAAAGTCTCTAATGAAAGAAACCACACGGGAAATGCCACCTTACATTTACGATATTAATGAACATGGAAATAATCGTAGTCACGCAATGGCATCTTCATTAACAAGTTTCTTTAGGAGGAGGTGTGACAAATGTCCAATGTGTTTCTCGCTGAACCCCAATGTTCGTGTTTAAGAAAAAATACTATTACTGGAAAGGTCAGCACAGGGTTGACACAATGGTAAAATAATTTGTCATCAGGACCAGATACCGTATCGCCAACCTACACACTATGCCACACATCTGTGAATATCAGACCTGTGGTTAAACATCACATTTTGATATTTTTAATGTTATTATTAGAGAAATAAACAAAGTAAGAGGTATAGATATGTTTAACTACATTAATACCTTTGACAATGACTATAAAGAAATAGATTCTATTTCACCACAACAACCAGACGCCAGTTTTAGTTGAATGTCGGAGAAAAGTAATATCTTGTGATTGAAACTGAATCCTCGGTTTTATCTTTTCCCAACATTGAAACCCTCATCAATTTTTTTTCAAGGCGACTTAAGTCTAACTATTTAAGGACGTTAAAATGATCGAATCTCAACGAGCATAAATGGTTAATATCAGATGACCACCCATTGTGTGGTGAAAATCATATGTAATACAATTTTGAACAATAGTTTTACTTAAAGGTTAAAAAACCTGATTATTTCATATACATTAAATGATCAACAGGGGACTATAAAAGAAAATATGAAACCAATAGTTTATAGGAAAACTATCAATGTGCTATCATATCAGGCAATGGTTGCTGGAAAGTGTTCAGCATCGCTTATTTGTGTCTTGAGCATATTGTGGTTTGACAGTATAACCGCCTTACAGTGACCTTGTTTGGGGAACATGCGGGGAATTTAGTAATCCGGTGACATTTTAGAGGTTTGTCGTTTTATAAGTTATGCTATATTTGTTTACAATAATAAGTACAGGTTTTGGTAATTTAAAACACACTTAGTAAAGCCCTTATACAATTTACCGAAAGATGATTAAGTGTAAAATCGTTTTGCATACATTTTGATGTTAACATGCTAGTATCTGTTACCAGACGTCGATTTCAAAGTGGTACCTAATAAGACTTCACTTTCAACGTCGTTTTGTATGATTTACTGTCTTTTGAATATCAAGTTGTTTAAATGATATCTGTGTTTAATGGCAGGCGACCTTTCATTTGCTTCGATTAAAATAACGATCTTTTAAGGGTTTCGTGAAAGATATGTTCTACAAACATAACATTTTCTAGGTATTTCTTTTATTAAAACAAAGTAGAATATTATAACCACACATACATATGTTCTTATTAAGTAAGTCCCACTTCCTTATGGAGAAAAATAAATAAAACAAAATATGTTGACATGTTGTGAGGTTGCAGCTTAAAATATATTGTCAGAGATAGAATGCTCGTGTATAAAAACAGTTACTACGATTATTCAGCCATAGCTCTGAAGCTTTTGTTGCCCAACGTCTGTAATAACAAACACTGTATTTAGCAGTAACACAAACGATGCCTAAAACAGCCATTATAAGTTTAGACGTATCAGTAATGTTTGGACAAATATAACACATATATATTTGCAAACGCTTATACATATAAATAAAACACAGCATTTGCAAAAATGAGGCAGACATTGGACAAACATTTACATTTATAATGGTTAAGTTATAATGCCCTTAAAATACCACATAATGCGCACATTAGTTTGGCCAGTTCCGTTAAGTAAGAAGAGAAAGACACAGACAGTGGCTATATATATTCCATTGGTCCCCTGTGGCCCGATGAGAAGCCCGCCTTATAAATTATTCAAAGATAAGACTTACATAATATACGAAACCATTACAAAAAGCAATAACACAGTTCCCTTCAAATATTTCTTAGGAAAATACTTATGTTTACCGTGAATGTGCAAGACAAGGAAACAAATAAGGATAAACTAATTTAAGGAAATACACAAGTTCTTTCCATTTCAATATGCCGTTTTTATATCTTCTAAAGCACATGCAATCTCTTTCTTGCTCTTTTTGTTGTACGCATCGGTAATTTGAGTGGGAATTTAAAACAGAACTCATTCTCTTTAAGGGAATTATTTAGGGTGCACAGGTTTGCTGTTGGGAGTAATTTAGTCAGGAATAGTATTGTCGATTTTTTTGTCCGGTTTATTTATTGTTTTCTTTTGTTTGTATGCATGCACGTATCTAATTAAAATTAAACATCTCTCTGTCACATGTGTCTTTGGAACGACTTCAAAATCAGCAGCCTGAAACCTCAAATTGGTACCTTCCATTTTATGTATTCTTGGTCAGCTTCACTGTGAATCGTCTCCGTTTGACGTTCACTTTCAGCCGTTATATATATCACAACAGATAAGCTTTGATCTGGAAGAAAACTTAATAACGTTCTTTGATTATGTTTGTAAAACGCTCTCACATTTATCGATACATACTAAAAATATAAAAAAGTAATAATTAGACGAAAGCGAAGCTGATTGACTAAATTGTTTACAAAGTCTTTTCGCGAATGAAAGAAGGGTTGAAGAAATGACCTACTATTTAAATTAATACGGCTAAGAAAAAATATGCAAAGAAAAACATTTGTATGAAATTAGGATTCTTTCGACTGACATCACACTGTACAATGTGTGTTCCTGACATCTAGGGGGATCTGACGTCGTTAGCAATACATTTGTATTCTCTTTGTTCCACAAGAGGGTAATGAAAAGCCGCGTGTCTGTGGAGCTTGAGCAATAGCTGACAAGAGATTCACAAAATCTGCAATAATGGATATTGGACATGAAATGTATGAAGTGGTGTTTTGTGCAACCTTTGATAAAACTCGACATGCACATACTATGTATAT